>ERZ791885.25-NODE-25-length-139013-cov-6.243728_pt1 | contig 139013 bp, 134 predicted proteins | sample MGYA00510159_ERZ791885 | MGnify/ENA primary metagenome ERZ791885 (study PRJEB30046, sample SAMN00792054) | human gut metagenome | study: EMG produced TPA metagenomics assembly of the A metagenome-wide association study of gut microbiota in type 2... | reverse complement strand
TGACGCCCTTGGTTGCCCATTCATCCATTTTTTCTGCCATAGTCGAGCTCGGCGTGATCGGATAAATGGCTGCTACATCGGTAAATACATAGGACACATAGGCGGCAGCCGTGTTGCCGTCCATGGTCATCATTTTCATTGCCATTGGAAACTCCTCCTAAAACGTAACTAAATGTTAAAGCGCAGATATAATGTTTCGTTATTTCATAAAGAGCCAAAAAGAGGCTGCAGCAACATAACTCTATATGTATTTTGCTGCAGCCTCCCTTAGCGTTATGCAATTAATCAGAGTGGGATTCTGTCTGCATTACCAATATTATTTAATCAAATCGAGAGCCTGTTTGAGGTCAGCGATGATATCATCAGCATCTTCCAGACCTACGGAGAGACGTACCAGACCTTCGCTGATGCCGGCAGCTTTCAGTTCTTCCGGTGTGTAGGTGGAGTGCGTCATGGAAGCAGCATGTTCGATCAATGTTTCAGCATCGCCGAGAGATACTGCCAGGCTGCACAGTTTGACATTGTTCATAACGATGGCGCCTTCTTCTCTGCCACCTTTGAGTTCGAAGGAAATCATGCCACCGGGCAGACGCATCTGTTTCTTAGCCAGTTCATACTGCGGGAAGCTCTTCAGGCCAGGATAGTTGACTTTTGCAACAGCCGGATGGCTTTCAAGGAATTCAGCAACTTTCATAGCGTTGGCCGAATGTTTTTCCATACGCAGAGCCAACGTCTTCATGCCGCGGGCAATAAGGAATGCGTCAAACGGGCTGAGTACGGAACCAGTCATATCTTTGATACCGAAGAGACGTACGTTGTTGATGTATTCCTGAGAACCAACTACGAAGCCGGCAATAACGTCGCCATGGCCGTTCAGATATTTAGTAGCGGAATGAACAACTACGTCAGCGCCGAGGGATAACGGTTTCTGGATGTACGGCGAGCAGAAGGTGTTATCAACTACGACTGTGATATCGCCCATTTCATGAGCCATCTTGCTGATGCCTTCGATATCGGAAATCTTCAGTGTCGGGTTAGCCGGTGTTTCGAGGTAAATAACACGGGTATTCGGTTTGATAGCTTTCTTGACAGCATCCATATCAGTAATATCGACGAAGGATACTTCTACGCCATAGCGGGTCATGCCGTGGTTCAGGAGAGCGAATGTGCAGCCATAGAGCGTATCGCTGGCTACTACATGATCACCTGCATGGAGCAGTGTCCAGAGAGCGGAAGAGATAGCACCCATACCAGAAGCTGCGGAGCAGCAGGCTTCGCCGCCTTCGAGCATGGCAACTTTTTCTTCAACCTGTGTATCGGAAGGATTGCCGAGACGGGAATAAATATAGCCCGGTTCTTTTAAAGCAAAGCGGGCACCGCCCTGTTCAGCCGAATCAAATACGAATGTGGAAGACTGATAAATCGGGTTGGTCAGTGCACCGAATTCATTTTTCATAGCACCTGCGTGAATAGCCTGTGTAGCAAAACCCATTTTCTTCAACATTTCTTTTTCCATTACAATTTCCTCCTTAAATTATATAGAATGATAATATATAACACTATTCAAAAGCTATACAGCTTTTAATAAACAAACTATATTTTCTTGTTTTTATTTCGTTTCCTCTTGACAATGTAAGTGTAACATAATGCTGCCCCTTTGTATAATACGTATCGCTCGTACTATTACATAGTTTTAAACTATATAAATTCCAGCGCAAAAAAACTGCACTCCATTGAGGCAGTGCAGTTGATAGTTACTTATTACGTTATACGATGTAGTACCGGTACATTCCGACAACTTCCTGACGACTCAGTTTTCCGTGGTGAAGCAGGTATTCAATATGGGCCAGTGTTTCTCCCATAGCAAACCATTTCTGGGTCGGCGGGAATTCAGCCCATGACTTGCCCCGCATAGACCAGGAAAGGCAGGGCGCCAGTTCGAAGGCTGTCGCTCCCGGATGCGTGGCAGCGGCCTGCAGCACTTCGTCGAGGCGTCTGGCATGATGCTTCCGCAAGGCATCGATACGGCCGGCAATAGACGTATCTCCTTTGCGATGTCCTGGCAGGGCCAGCCGTACAGGCAGGTCATATACCTTATCCAGGCTCTGCAGATACCGTTCCAGCGCATCAGGCATATGATACCAATACTGAATATTCGGCGTAATATCGAAGAGAATATGGTCACTGGTAAATATAATTTCTTTTTCCGGTATATACAGGCAGCACAGGCCTTTTGTGTGGCCCGGCGTATGAATGACCTGGAACTCCATACCAGCCAGCTGTATCCGTTCGCCATCGCGTACGGCCCGTACCGTAAAAGACGGGTCCGGCGAATATTTCCGTGCCTGATTGGAAAACTGGTTTTTTATCTCTTCCGGCGGCATCCCTTCAGCCATAAACTTTTCCTCCGCATATCGCCAGGTACTGCCATCGGCTGAATCGACAAGGTACTGATAGTCATCGGGATGCATGTAAATCCGGCTTCCTGACCGGGAAAAATCTCCTACAAGCCCTGTATGATCGGCATGGAGATGTGTCAGAAATAAATCGGTCCGGGCCAGGTCCACATGAAGGCTGGCCAGTCCCGAAAACAGTGCTTCCCGGCATTCCGGCCGGTTGAACCCTGTGTCAATGACCAGAAACCGGTCCCTGCCGCGTACGACGTAGGAATTCAGGTACCGCAGCGGATTGTGGGGCAGCGGTACTTCGATGCGGTATATATCCGGTTCTGCGCATATATGTTCAATCATAATATAAAACTCCTTATCTCTGGAATATCATCTAATTATAACACAAAACACCAGAAACACGGACAATCCTAAGCTGTCCGCATTTCTGGTGTTTTGTCCTGTGTAAAAGAGTGTCAACAACTTTACCTTCAGGAATACATAAAAATAATAACACGATGCAAAATACATAAATACATATCTAATTTAAAAGCAAACCTTTACCAATCCCCCTACAACTATACTCCCCCATGCCGCTATGCGGCGGTTATCACGAACCGATGTAAATCTACGCATTATTTCTTCTTACAGAGAGCCTTTACATACCCCCATATGCAGCCGTTCTCACTGCCCCCACAGCTTGTCCGGCCGGTTCTCTGTGCCATTTGATCTCCCCAGATGCAATGGCATCTCTTTCCCTGTCTGCAATAAAAAAAGCCCCTGCTGCATATCATATGCAACAGGGGCGATGTATCGCGGTACCACCCTGATATTATACTCAGTGTCTTATGAGACGTCTCTAACGCGGAATCACGTCTGTACCTCCTGTTTCTCTAGAAAAAAATTCGGCACAGCTGCTCCCGGGCGAAGTCGGATATACTGATTTTCCCCCGGCTCTCAGCAACCGCCGGTTCTCTGTCAGAAAATACAAATCATACCCTTTACCCTATCATAGCATTTCGTGGCATGTATCTTTAAAATATATGCCTATAGGAAAGATTGAATACATTATCTACGAAAATTCATTTCCTGTCAAGGCCTTTATTTTAGTTTTTTGCCATTTTGCTTAAATTAAACGTTTAATCAGTGCGTTCCTACTTTATTCTTTTTTCTTCCGGGGATTAAACCGGTTCATCCCCTTATCTACACCCAGCTTCAAACAGCCCAGAACGGCGTCTGCTGCTTTCTTGAGGCCTTCTTCATATTCTGGCACCAGTTCGTCCGGGAAGGGCGTCAGAACGTGATCTACGACATCATGATGGGGCAGCGGGCGGCCGATGCCGACGCGGAACCGGATGAACCGTTCACAGCCATGGGCCAGAAGACTCTTGATGCCATTGTGACCTCCGGCACTGCCGCTGGTCCGGATACGCAGCCGGCCTACAGGCAGATCCATATCGTCATATATGACATAGACATCAGTTTCATCCAGTTTGTACCAGCGCATGAGCGGCCCTACAGCAGCTCCGCTGTTATTCATATACGTCTGGGGTTTGACCAGCAATATCTTCTCGCCGTCATTCATCGCCTGGGCTACCAGAGCATCCATCTGGCTGCGCCAGACCGTAACGCCAAGTCGTGATGCCAGTTCATCAATGACCCGGAAACCTGTATTATGTTTTGATTTTTCATATTCCCGGCCCGGATTACCCAGACCCACTATCATGTGCACGCTTATACCTGCCTCTTATTTATCAAACAGACGGCTGACCGATACGTCATGGAAGATACGCATGATTGCTTCGCCGAGAAGCGGCGCTACCGAAAGGACTTTAATCTTGTCAATCTGTTTTTCTTCCGGAAGAGGAATCGTATTCGTAATGATCAGTTCCGTAATAACCGAATTCTTAATGCGGTCTACAGCAGGATCCGTAAGGACGGCATGGGCACAGGCAGCATACACACGGGCAGCACCCATTTCTTTCAGGGCCTTGGCTCCGCCGCACAAGGAACCTGCCGTATCTACGATATCATCGACGAGGATACAGGTCTTACCTTTGATATCACCAATGACATTCATGACTTCCGCAACGCCCGGACGGGGACGGCGTTTTTCAATAATAGCAATAGGAGCATTGACGCGGTCAGCCAGATCACGGGCACGGGTTACCCCGCCAAGGTCCGGGGAAACGACGACGATATCGCCCATATCACATTCTGCTTTCTTTTGATTGATATATTTAGCAATAATAGAAGCAGAGCCGAGATGATCGACAGGAATATCAAAGAATCCCTGAATCTGACCGGCATGGAGATCCATCGTAACGACACGGGTAATGCCGGCAGTCGTCATCAGGTCAGCCACTAATTTGGAAGTAATCGGTTCACGGCCGCGGGTCTTACGATCCTGACGGGCATATCCGTAGTACGGTACGACTGCCGTGATGTGACGGGCCGAAGCACGTTTCAGAGCGTCTGCCATAATCAGCAATTCCATCAGCGTATCATTGGCCGGCTGACATGTAGGCTGAATAACAAAAACATCCTTGCCGCGGACACTTTCATCAATCATGACCTGAATTTCACCGTTGTTGAATTTGCCAACAAAAGCCTTGCCCAGTTCCAGGCCAAGATAGTCTGCAATTTCTTTTGCCAGTTTCGGATTGGCGTTACCTGTAAAAATTTTCAGCTTTTTCCCGTCTTCGTAACTCATGGTGAGCCTCCTAATTAAATAGTGAAATATAATAACAGCAGTACCAATGGAACTTACTGGTTATTTCTTATATGTGTCGTCTTTTACCCAGCCTTCGATATTGCGCTGTCTTGCCCGCCCTACAGAAAGAGCTTTGGCCGGAACGTCCTTGGTAATCGTCGAGCCAGCGCCGACATAGGCATAGGCACCAATAGAAACAGGTGCCACGAGATTGCTGTTGCATCCCACAAAGGCGTGATCTGCAATGGTCGTGCGATGTTTGATTTTGCCATCGTAATTGACGGTAATCGTTCCACAGCCAATATTGACGCCGCTGCCGACATCGCTGTCGCCGATATAGCTCAGGTGCGGCAGTTTGGTACCATCGCCGACGTTTGAATTTTTTACTTCCATATAGTTGCCAACCTTGACATGATTGCCAATCACCGTATTGGGACGGAAATGGACAAACGGCCCGATTTCACATCCATCCTTGATCTGGCAGTCATGGGCATAGGTAAATTGTAAATGATCGTGAGAGCCCATTTGTACGTTTGTCATGCGGACGTATGGCCCTATCTGGCAGTCTTCACCGATAACGGTATTTCCTTCCAGGATCGTTCCCGGATACAGGACCGTATCCCGGCCTACTACTACCGTCGTATCTACATAGGTATTTGCCGGGTCGATAATAGAAACACCATCGGTCATCAATTCGTCGAGCTTGCGGCTGCGCAGGACCTGTTCTGCTGCCGCCAGCTGCTGCCGGGAATTGACTCCCAGCGTTTCTTTATAATCAGGAGCGGCAAACGCACTGACTATCTTTCCTGCATTCACCAGCATGCCGATAATATCCGTCAGATAGTATTCACCCTGGGCGTTATTATTATTTACGTTGTGCAGCATCTGCCAGAGTAAAGACAAATCAAAACAGTATATGCCGGCATTGACTTCATCGACGGCCAGTTCTTCCGGTGTCCCGTCTTTCTGTTCGACGATTTTTACCACCTGACCGGCTTCATCACGGATAATCCGCCCATAACCGGTAGGATCCGGCATATGCGCCGTGAGGATCGTAGCCGCAGCACCGCTCTTTTCATGCCAGTCCAGAAGAGATGCAAACGTGTCTTTCGTAACCAGCGGCGTGTCGCCACAAGTAACAAGCAGCGTGCCTTGTTCATCCTTCAGCAGTGCTTCCGCCTGCAGGACAGCATGCCCTGTTCCGAGCTGTTCTTTCTGCATCACTGTTTCTGCTTCATTGCCCAGATATTCCTGTACCATTTCGCCGCCGAAACCGACTACGACAATCTGCCGCCGTGTACCAGCTGCTTTTACGGTCCGCAGGACTTGTTCTACCATCGGCACCCCGCCGACTCTGTGCAGAACTTTGGGAAGACGGGACTTCATTCTCGTCCCCTTGCCTGCTGCCAAGATAAGTGCAATCGTGTCTTTCATTCAGCCTTAGCCTCCCTGGTGTTAAATAACTTTACCATGTCTTTCTAGAATAACACAAACACTGCCTAAAATACATAGCAATTTTACAAAAAATTGCCACAAATTAGTAAATTCTCTTATGCTTCTTTGACATGCAAAAAGGAGAGGGTGACACCTCTCCTTTTCTCACTCTATCAATTTATAAAACATGGACAACGACATTCTGTCTGCCAAAATTCAAAGCTTCTTCCCGGTCATCCATTCCCAGGTCGATACGGTTGCCAACAATGGCTCCGCCCGTATCATCGGCAATGGCATCTCCGTATCCTTCAATATACAGCCGCGTTCCCAGCGGAATAACAGCGGGATCAACGGAAACGAGGCCATGGGTCAGCCGGTGACCTCCTGCAGTGATACCACTGTTTCCCGGATCATCTGCCGTATAAGCCGTAGCATCCATCACCATGCTGTACTGGTATGAACCACTTTCTTCAGGCACTTCGCGCCCGCTGGCATCAGCCAGGGCCTGCATCGTCTGTGTTCCGACAACTCCGTCGGCGTCTAACCCATGATCTGCTTGAAAGCGACGCACAGCACTTTGTGTACCACTGCCAAACACACCATCTGCTCCATCAGATAAATATCCAGTGTCAATGAGCATATATTGCACACTCTGAACAACAGAGCCGGTCATTCCCATTTCTACGTTCGCAGACGCAAGCGAAGAAAATGCAAAAACAAATAAAGCTGTGAGTAAGAAGACTATTCGTTTCTTCAAAAAACCACCTCTTTGCTAACATCAAAAAATCACATCGACAAAATTATAGCAAAAATGGCACAATAAGTCAAAAAAATACGTATTTATGCATCGATTTTTGTCTATTTATACTTCATTCTTTCTCTGCTCGCTCTTTATCATCCTTTATTTGTCACACTTTAATCATATTTTTTTATTACCAGGTACTAATTTTAATAATTATTATGCATTTTCGTGTTCTACCAAGTTCCGGACTTTTTCTGCCGCTTCGACGGAATCCGTCAGGACATACAGGTAATCTCCGGCACATAAACGGGTATGATAATCGGGAATAATTTCTTCTGTTCCCCGTTTAATATCGACTAAGGCAACGTGATCCGGCCAGTCAATCCGGCCAATATATTTTCCATCGACAGCACTTCCACTGCTGATAGTCAGCTCCAGAATATTACGCCGTTCTTCTGCAGGAAGTACTTTATGTCTCGTAGTAAGAGACCGTTTGAGCAGCGTATCATAAATCGGCTGCCCTCCCAGGAGTTGTGCCGTAGCCAGAGCAATCATAGACGCTGTACAAAGTACGAGGAGATGTTCATATGATGCCGTCATTTCCATAATCAGGATTGTCCCCGTAACCGGCGAATGAACAGATGCTGCAAAAAACGCCGCCATGGAAATGACAATGATATTCGTCAGGTAATACGAGGAAATGACTCCCATTTGTACGAGAAGGATACCTATGCTGCCACCGCATAATGCTCCCAGTACCAGCATGGGAAGAAAAAATCCCCCCGGCGTGCCACATCCATAGCTGATAAGCGTAAACAGGAATTTGCCACAAAGGAGCGTAAGAAACAGGGTCAGCGACAGTGGCAGCTGGTAGAGGCTGTTAATAAGGTCATTGCCTCCGCCGAGTATCTGAGGGAAAACATATCCCAATATACCGGCTGTTACCAAAGCAAAGGCAATGCGCATATAATCATTACGAAACACAGACAATGCGTAAAAACGGCTGATATTGAGAAGACCTTTGTTGAAAATGACACCGGCTGCGCCAATAATGATTCCTAATACAACGGCCAGCCACATATACCGTAACGGGAACGGCGGCAGCATGCCAAAATGGAAAATCGGATCCCGGCCAAATACTACACGGCTGACCATAGTCGCAACCAGAGCCGCCGCCATGGCCGGAGCCAGGACGACGCTGGAAAAATTCCGGTGGAGTTCTTCCAAAGCAAAAATGGCACCTGCCAGTGGCGCATTAAATGCAGCTGCCAGACCGGCACTGGCCCCTGCCGTAATCAAATACCGTTCTTCCATGCGCGACCGTCCCAGAGCGCGGCTCATCCCCTGGGCCGTAACGGCGCCGAGCTGTATAGACGGGCCTTCCCGTCCCAGAGACAGCCCCAGACCGATACCCAGTATACCGCCGGCCAGCTTGACCCAGAGTACCCTCAGCCAGCGCAGCCGCACGACACCGAGAATGATTCCTTTTACTTGTGGGATACCACTGCCAGATGCTTCTGGCTCATGCTGTTTCAGACGATATAACACGTACGCTGCCATCAGTAAGAACACAAACCATACTGTATTTTCCACCCACCCCGTCTGCATCAGCAGGGCATATACCTGCTCACGCAGCCGGGTTCCCGCTTCCAGGCACCAGCGGAAGAAACTGATGACGATGCCACTGAGCAGACCTACCCATGCACCTTCCACAAACAGGCGCAGCCGGAACCGGGGCCAGTGATTTAAATTCCGGATAACCGGGATAATATCTATTTTGCCTTGCATGATGCCAACCTCCCTATATATGGTCAGTATATCATATTTTTTCAATTTTGATTATTTTCTGCCGCCTATCATGGTATAATGAACGACAAGAGTATATCATCGCATAAAAGACGCAATATATTATAGTATATATATTATAAGAGACAAAGACTTTAAGCGGTGAATAGTCATGACATTCCCTATAACAAGGAGGCCCATACCATGCATACATACCAGCCCGATTTTGATATTGAATCTGCTGTTTTACATGAATTACCTTATATGATCCACATGCGTGAACATTTCCATGCTCATCCTGAATTGAGCGGTCAGGAACGCGAAACGAGCCAGACGGTCCTTCGTGAACTCCAGAAAGCAGGCATAGAAGATGCCCGCATCATTGCCGATACAGGCGTCACAGGGCTCATCCGCGGGGCACTGCCCGGTCCGGTCCTGCTGCTTCGTGCCGACATGGACGCCCTGCCCCTGACAGAGCAATATACCTGTTCCTATACCTCCCAGACGCCCGGTGTGATGCACGCCTGTGGTCACGATGGCCACACAGCCAACCTTCTCGGCGTCGCGCGCATCCTCCAGGCTCACCGGAACTGCCTGCGCGGCACTGTCCGCCTTGCATTCCAGCCGGCTGAAGAAGGAAACGGCGGTGCCGCCCGCATGATAGAAGCAGGAATACTGCATAATCCTTCTGTTGATTATGCGCTGGGACTGCACGTCGCTGGCGGGCTGCCCCATGGATATATCGGCCTGCGCCACGGAGAGTGCTCCGCTTCCTGCGATGATTTCACCATCACGATTCATGGCAAAGGCGGGCACGGATCACGGCCATCAGACTGCATCAGCCCCATCCAGATGGGCGTATCCATTATTTCCCAGATTCAGGACTATGTGTACCACAAACGGGCTGACGGTGACGGCGTTGTCCTTACATTCGGCCAGTTCCAGTCCGGCCACAATCCCAATGTCATTCCCGATACAGCAGAACTCAAAGGCACACTGCGCACATATAATGAAAAGAAACGTCAGGATATCCTGGAAACACTACAGCATATCCTGACTGCCTGTGAAACGATTTACGGTGGTACCTGCCAGCTTCATGTCGTTCCCTTTTCCCCAGTATGCATAAATGATGATGCCGTCACATCCCGCGTTGAATCCATCCTGCGCCGTCATATGGCAGACCACATCCAGCTGATTACAATGGAACGCGGCTCCGGCTCTGAAGACTTCGCCTATTTCAGCGCGGCCGTCCCTTCCTGTTTTTATTACACAGGTATCTATGATACAGAACCTGTATTCGGCCACAACCCGGACTTCCACTGGGACAGCCATGCACTGCAGTATATGGCCGAAAGCATGCTAACCCTTGTGTATTACTTTGCCGGCTGAGTCTTCCTGGCCGGCAAACGATTGCAGACACGGCCGTAATGCCGATAAAATGCGGCCTGCCGTCTGTGTCGGATGCAGATGGGTTACCAGATAATACACACGGTCTGGCGGAGGATCGGTCAGTTTCTGTATGATATACCGGCCGGTAGCCGCCAGTTTTTTTGCCATAGAAATCTGTACAACCGACCACTGTCCGGGCTTATTCAAGACAAGAGGAATCAAGCTGGCATTATCCAGGCTGATATAACTATTATTGACCGGCGCCCACCATTCATCATGCCATGCCTGAAAACTAATACCGCTGTAATTATAAATTTCCATTTCCTGTGGCAGGTCTCTGGGGCTGCAAACAGGGCTGGAAATCTCTGTCCCCGCCGGCCGGACCACGACCATGGGCTCACTGAACCATTTTTCTACCAGCGTATTCTGATATTCCCGTGCAATGAGAGAAAATCCCAGATCTGCCTGATGGCGTTCCACCAGATCATAAATCAGTCCCGAATGAGATGTCATAACGTGTAAATGCGTAGTCGGTATATGTTCATGCAGATAATCCGATATGGTCGGAATCGCCTGGATATTCAGACTGCTCAGAGACGCAATCGTAAAGGACGACTGCCAGCGTCCCCTTCCCAGATGGCAGGCATCTTTCCACAAGGACAGCATTTCATTGGCAATGGTGAGAAAGTTTTCACCAGCCAGTGTCAGGCGCAGGGATTTCATTCCCTGGCCACGCTCTATCAAGACGACCTGTAACGCCGTTTCCAGATCCTTTATCCGTTTACTCACTGTCGATTGGGATAAATGGAGATTGCGTGCTGTCTGAGAAAAGCTGAGGGTCTGAGATAGATCAACAAAAATTTGCAAATCTTCATTCGTATACATCCGGTTCGCCCTTTCCGTTTTATATTCCATAAGTAAATAGCAATACGTATATATTCCGTTTCATTTCTATTCCTATTCCAATTTACGATATATTCGTTTGATATTTACTATTTTACAAAATCACTAAAGTTTCGTATAGTAGGAAATCATACGATTCCAAATGTTTTTATCCAAAGTGAGGTTCTACTATGGTTTTCCTTTTTATCCTTGAACATACGATGATGCCTCTGTTTACGCTGGTACTCATAGGCTACCTCGTGGACAGGAAATTTCACATCGACGTCAAACCACTGTCTAAACTGTTATTTTTTCTCATTATTCCCAGTTTTATTTTTACTAATATTTACAAAACTAACTTTCCCAGCAATAGTATAAACATCTTACTCTGTGTATTTATACTGCTCTTTATTTCCTTTGTCCTTGCCAATATTGTCAGCCGATGGAGGCATTATGATGCTGGAATGATTGAATCGTGCCGGAATGCGCTGATGTTCAATAATACTGGCAACCTTGGCGTCGCATTAATTATTCTGGTCTTTTCTCATGAACCATTTATTGTAAATGGCCAGACGCCATATCTGGATGAGGCGATGGTCGTCTGGATCATAATTTATGTAGTTCAGAGTGTCAGCCTCAATACACTAGGTCTTTATCAGGCCGGGCGCGGAAGACTTACCGCACGGGACACTTTAAAAATAATGTTTCAAATGCCAATTATTTATTTATTCGCGGCGGCTGTTCTAACCCGGTATCTCGGCCTGCATGCAGAAAATTTTTATTTCTGGCCTATTATGGAAATGTCAAGTCAGGCCATCACACCAGTCGCAATGTTTACCATTGGCGTGCAATTATCACAAACGAAAATCGAATGGTTGAATCCCGATGTCTGGATAATCAGCATCTTAAAATTCTTTATCATGCCCGCCATCGGCCTGGCCATGATTTTTATTGCCAATGCACTCGTCCCCGGTACATTCACGGCCGTCGGAGCCATCGTCTTCCTCATCTACTGTGCCATCCCGACTGCCGTCAACACAGCCATGTTTGCTATGGAATTTGATAACAACCCCAATTACGCAACCCAGGTCGTCATGAACACGACCGCTCTCAGTGCCATCTCCCTGACACTGGTCATATTTGTCGGTCACCTCATCTTTATATAATTTTCTATACTGTTACGCCTTTTGTGATGGAAGAGATGCCACATGATGCATGCCCTCATATGCATTATCTGGCATCTCTTTATTCATTATTGATAATCATTTCTTTTTAACATATGTTGCAAATGTAACAGAAATCCTGCTATAATCATGATATAGTAATCATAGAAAAAAACAAATGACAGATATACAAGAAAGGAGACATCCATCATGAAGGCTCTCGTACTCTACTCATCCCAAACTGGCAGAACGAAAAAATTTGCCGAAGCAATTCGTTCCGTATTACCAAAAAACACCGATTTCCTGCCCATGGAACAAGCCCCGGAACACTTTGATGACTACGATATCGTCTTTGCTGGCATCTGGTTTTTGGATTATAAATTGGACAGCGTATCCCAGTCCGTATTACAGCGGCTAAATGCAAAAAAAGTAGCTATTTTCGCGACCATGCACCGCGACCTGTATTCAGATGAAATCTCAAAAAACCTTCGTCAGGCTGTCGATCTGCTGCCACCCCATGTATGGGTTGCCGGTACGCACGTCAGCTACATTGATGAATCCATCGCCAGAACGCCCCTGGGCAAACAAGAATCGCTCCGTCTGGATACACTCCAGGACTTTGCAGCCAATACCTATGAACGGGTTCTGACAGCAGCATAGCTGGATAATACGGCCAAAAGCCGGAACAGAATGAGAACAACTCCTCATCTCTGTTCCGGCTTTTGGCTTGCTTACTTTATTTTCTCATATCTTTTTCAAAAACATACTCTGTCTGATTTTCCATATGAAACCGATGAAGCATATTAATAAACTCCGTTTCTTTCTGCCTGATATAATGAATGATTCTCCATTTAAATAGAATGATTTCACGACGCTTCATTTTTTCCATCTGCGTATCAGTAATCATATACATATCCCTTGAAGGAGTCTGCACAGCCAGTCCGGAGATATAGCAGTCTTCCCGTTTCCGGAGTTCCAGACATATGCTATAAGGAGCAAAAAACCATGTCGTATCATCGAGCAGATCAAATGCTATCTTAGCCGTATCCACAGAAAACTTCGGCATAATGTAAGACGGAAAATACAAACTGTGCCAATGGACATAATCGGCTCCCCAGTTGATATATATTTGCTTCCTGCCGTCCAGATCAGACGGCATCAATACGGTCTTATCGTGTATCTTATGCCGGCTTACTACCATCAGTGTTTCAGAATGAATGTTCCGCACCCGGATATGGGGCACCCGTTGTTCCCGCAGAGGAAATCCAATATCCAGTACATGAAGCCGAACCTGTTCATATATCTCATTTGAATGAAGAGTCCGGATATGCAGCCGCCAGTCCAGTGGATCCGTCTTCAACTGATTATAAAATGCGCTGAATAAATAGTTATTGACACTATTGACCGTTCCTATAGTCAATTCTAACGTTTGAGAGCGATGCTGAAAATTTTCCAGATCCTGATCCAGTCTCAGCCAGTTCTGGGCCAGTGGCAGAAACCGCGCCCCCGCTGCCGTAAGGTGAGTATGTTTTGCTCCCTTATTACGAATAATCAATTCTTCCCCTATATGTTCCTCCAGTTTTTTCAAACGATGGCTGACTGCAGCCTGGGATATGTACAGAACATGTGCGGTTTTACTAATGTTTTGCACATTTGCCAGCGTTACGAAAGTTTCTAATATGTCTTTTTCCATGGTATCAGTCCTATTCCAGATGTAAGCAATGCATTTATTGAATTATTCATCAAGTAAGTAATTCATCGATTTATTATTTGTTTTTATTTTAATTCTTTCTGTATTATGATGTCAATGTAAGATACGTATCCGAAAATCGCAATAGCATTATACCTTGGGAGGATTTGAACATGGAAATTATGGACTGCACGCTTCGTGATGGAGCCAATGTCGTTGGTGCTGGTTTTTCTGTTGATTTGACAAAACTTATGATTGAAGGACTGCTCGACAGTCATATAACAATAATTGAAATGGGCCATTGCACGGGCCTCGGCAGTATGCAGCATGGAGGCAAACACTCTCCTGTGACTGACGATGAATACTTAGATGCCATTCAGCCTTACGTCAAAAGAGGTCATATCGGCATGTTCCAGTCTGCCAAAAATGCAGATGAGGAACTTATCTTCAAAGCTGCCCATAAAGGTCTGAGCTTTCTCCGTGTCGGTGCTAATGCCGGGGATGGCAAAACAGCTGTAAATGCTGTCAAAATGGTCCGCAGAGCCGGTCTGGAAGCCCGCTACAGCCTGATGAAAGCCTATGTACTTACACCAGACGAACTGGCCGCCGAAGCCGCTATGCTGGAAAATGCCGGAGTTCAGGCCATTACAATCATGGATTCTGCAGGTTACATGTTCCCGGAACAAGCTGCTGAATATACCCGGAAATTGAAATCCGCTGTGTCTATTCCCGTAGGGTTCCACGGCCATAGCAACCTGGGAATGGCTATGGCAAACGCCCAGGCCGCTGAAGCTGCTGGCGCAGATTTTATCGACTGTGGTCTCATGGGCATGGCCCGCAGTGCAGGAAATATCACAACCGAAGGAGCCCTGGCTATTTTCCAGAGAGAAGGCAAAGCCATGCAATATGATTTTTACAAGCTCCTCCACTTTATCGATGATAAACTGATGCCTGCAATGGAAAAAGAAGGATATCATAACCCAATAAAACCATTAGACCTGATTCTCGGCTATGCCGGCTGTCATTCCAGCTTTGTCAACACTTACAAAGAAGTAGCTGAAGAAACAGGTACAGACCTGTACAAACTCATCGTAGAAACATCGAAACAAAATCAGAAGAACCCAACCCGGGAACTGATGGAAGAAGTAGCAAGTTCCATTCATTAAGGAGAGGTATCAGGTTATGAAAACTAAGATGAATGTCTCAAAAAAGACTCAGTATCGCTGGTTTGTCTTAGCATTAATATTCTGTGTTTATATGGTAGCCGGTGCAGACCGTTCCAATATTGGAATGGTCGTACCATTTATCAAAAAAAGTTTTGAGCTGACCAATACAGATATTGGCGCTATGGCCAGTTTTTTCTATCTGACCTATGCAGTTATCCAGATTCCTGCTGGTCATTTATATAGTAAGAAAGGAGTAAGAGGTTTTTACTCCATTTCCATTTTATTCACTTCTATCGCTACATTTATTATGGGTATCGCTGATTCCGGGCTACATCTAAAATGGGCCCGTGCACTCCTTGGTCTTGCCGAAGGGCCAATTAATATTGGGTCTATTGCTACAATCAATAAGTGGTTCCCAACGCAGGAAAAAGGTATGGCAACAGGCATCTACTTATCATCGATTAAATTTGCTCCAGCTTTTGTTCCCCCACTCTGTGCATGGATTATCCTTGAATTTGGTTGGCGGACTGTATTTTACGTGTTTGCCATTCCTGGTATTTTCCTGGCAGTGCTTTGGTGGTTATTTGTTCGCGATAACCCTCGTGACAGTAAACATGTTAATGAAGCAGAAGTTTACTATATCGAACATCCCACTGTCACACTGGAAGATACAAAAAAAGATGCCTCATCCAATGTAAAACATCCTGAAGGAGTTATTGATAAGATTATTCGTACAAAATTAGTAGCTCCTCTAAAATCTAATAAAGAAATTCTGAAATCATGGAATGTATGGGCAGATGCAGCTGGCTATTTTTGCCTTGTAGCCATTACCTACACCATTATGACGTGGATTCCCACATACCTTGTACAAGTAAAACAATTTGCCATTATGAAAGTGGGATTGGTTGCTTCTGCTCCATGGATTGGCGCGGTTCTAGGCAACGTTATTGGTGGCACGTTGTCAGATAAAGTATTTCATAGCCGAAGAAAACCAGTTATGTTGATAACTGCTATCAGTACTGTTTTTCTGATGTATTCCTTAAAATATGCACCTAATGATATGACTATTCTTGGTTTGCTTCTTTTACTGGCAGGTACTTTCCTGAATCTTGGATATTCTATGTTTTTAGCCTATCCTATGGGCATTGCTACAAAAGATAAAGTACCATTTGCTGCGGCTATCGTAAACACTGCCGGTTCATTAGGCGGAGCGTTTGGTCCTTTTGCAGTAGGGCTGATACTCGACATGTTTGGATGGGATCACGTCTTTACCTTCCTTGCTGGCATTTCGTTACTAGTTGTTTTCCTTCTTATTTCTATGATAGAACCTATTCAAAAAACCGATTCTGTTCCAAACAATAATTAGTTTTCCATCTATTAGAGGAGATGTTTTTGATGAAAACATATATTTTTGATCCTATTTCTGACGATGCACTGACATATGCCCGTGAACGACTGGATGTTGTAACGTGGGATGATGACAAAATCAACGCGCCCTCTGATGCAGAAGCATGCATTGTCCGTACTTACAAAATTGGTAAAAAAGAAATAGACGCTATGCCCAAACTCCGGATTATCGCTAAACATGGGGTCGGTACAGATAACATCGATATTCCATATGCTAAAAGTAAAGGCATTCTCGTAACCAATACACCAACTGCCAATTCTAACTCCGTAGCCGAACAAGCCATTGCACTGATTTTTGATTGTGCCCGTAAAATCACGCAAGCCCATATAGATAATGAAAAAGGATTGGAACGCAATCAACCGATGTATCTTAAAGGATATGAAATTACAGGAAAAAAATTAGGACTCATCGGAATCGGTCATATTGGCTATCTCGTCGGAAAGAAATTAAAATCTGGCTTTGATATGGATGTCTACGCCTATGACCCATTTATTTCCACAGAAAAATGCGAATCAATGGGATTTCATCATATAAAAGATATCGACGATATCATCAAAACCTGCGATATCATTTCTATCTCTGTTCCCTTAAACGATGCTACACGCAATCTCATCAGTAAACGTGAATTGGGAATGATGAAACCAACAACTATCTTAATCAACACCTCGCGTGGCGGTATCGTCAATGAAGCCGACCTGTATGAAGCTCTGCAAAACAAGAAAATCTGGGGTGCCGGTTTCGATGCTTTTGTCGCAGAACCACTTCCCCCACATGATAAACTCTTTAATTGTTTCAACTTCGTCGGCACACCCCATAACGGCGCGAATACGTATGAAGCCCTGACCCGTATGGGCACAGGTGCCGTCGATGAAATTATCCGCGTAAAAGAAAATAAACCTACTCTTACAAATCTAGGAAATAAACTCCATTAAAATCATCTTTGAATGTATTAATAGAAACGCTGGCAGTATTTTTCACTGTCAGCGCTTCTATCATTTATGCATATCAAATTCCATACTTTTTATATAATTCATTGCGGAATGCCTCATCCTGTACTGCACGCCGGGCATCGTCCAGTTTATGTTCGTTCATCAGGTATTGCATCAATGTACTAAGCCGTTGCTCCCCTTTTTCAATGCCTTGCTCCTTGACTTTCTTTATACCTTTTTCAAAGCCCTTTTCAAATCCCTCTTCAAAGGCTTCCCTAATATTTGTATTGTAATCTATGATAGCCATTTCCCGGTTGATACGTGCTCTTTGTTCTGCTGTATTCTGCATGAATTCCCGGGCCGCTTTCATGGCATCATGAATCGCTGCATCGCTCATAATCAGTTCCTCCTTTTCCTCTGCATTCAGTTTGTTGGCAAAGAATGCCAGCCACCTCTCCATCTTCGTCATCTTCCGCACCGGTTTTACTGGCAGTCTGACAAATTTGGGGATTTCCAGAAAATGCAATACCAAATCCTTGTTCAGCCGGTCGCCCGTCTGTATATTATACACGCTCCACAGCGAATGAGCCTCTTCTTTTCTATGTTATTATATCATGAAAAAAACAAAAAAAGGTCCACACAACTGCGCCAAAAAGCGCTAATCGTGTGAACCTGAAGTTCCATACCATCAAGCCTTACATTTCTAGATCATCATCAATTACTGCATATCACCTTCACCCATTCCTTATAATGTATAATATTGGCTTCACTTATATCATAGCAAAAATAGAACATATGTGCAATATAACAATACACCTTATCCTCAAAGTACGATAAGGTGTATTGCTATATCACTTATATTTTACTTTCCACCGGAATTTCTTTACGCTGATTAACCTGTTTTAATCCCAAAGTAATTAACGTCGATGCTATCAGGAATCCTGCAATCAAGTAAAAGCCATACTGATTACTTCCCGTTGCAGCCCGTAACGCGCCAATACCCACAGGGCCGACAAATCCGCCTAAATTAGCAATAGAATTAATAGCTGCCATCGCAATTGCAGCAAACTCACCTGAAAAGATCATAGACGTCATCGCCCAGAAGGCACCATAGATACTGTAGGCTCCGCAAAATACGATAGTCAGGAATATAAAGGCCATTACCGGACTACTAGTAAATCCCAATCCAATAACACCTATTCCGCAAAGGAAAACGGAAGTAGCAACATGAAGATATCGTTCACCAGTCCTATCAGAATGGCGGCTCCAGAAAATCATAAAGAACGAAGCAATAATCAATGGAACGGCGTTGAAAACACCAATTTCGAAATTAGACAATCCCACCGTTAATTGCTTAATTAACGTCGGTGCAAAAAAGCTTACGCCGTAAAAGGCACAGGTCTTGCTGAAATATATGATTGCCAAAAGCCATACGGTTCCACCAGTAAGAGCCTTCCATTTGGACTGTTTATGCTTTTTAGCCACCATTGCATGTTCTTCTTCAATCGTCTGTTCCAGCCAATTTGCTTCATCTTTAGACAGCCATTTGGCATCAGACGGCTTGTTGGGCAAAATAAACCAGGTAATAATGCCTGCGAAAAATGTCGGAAGACCTTCCAGTAAAAACAGCCATCTCCAACTTTGTAATCCTAAAACATGCACGTGATCCAGGATAAGTCCGGATAATGGTGCTCCAATAACAGCAGAAAGTGGCAATGCCAGCATAAACAGGGTAACTACTTTAGCCCGGTCTTTTGCGGGGAACCAATATGTCATGTATAACATGACTCCGGGATAAAAGCCGGCTTCCATCACACCCAATAAAAAGCGGATGATGTATAAATGAGTTGCCGTCTGAATACAGCCACATAATGCGGAAACCAGTCCCCAGGTTATCAAAATCCGCCCGATCCATTTTCTGGCTCCTACCTTGGTCATAATGATATTACTAGGAACTTCAAAGAGGAAGTAGCCTATAAAGAAGATTCCTGCAACCAGCCCATATTCAGCAGCAGAAATACCTAGATCTGCATTCATTGTCAACGCAGCATAACCGACGTTTACCCGATCAAGTAAACAGAAGAAATATAAGATAAGCAGAAAGGGTATCAAACGTACTTTTACTTTACCCATTGTTTGTTTTTCTATTGCTTCCGTTGCCATAACAAGCCTCCTACGTCAAAACAATCCCAATTATTTCCCTTCTTCCCGCACTTTATCCCAAAGCACAGCGACATCCTGCCAGTTTTCCGGGCGTTTTTCATTGAAATATGTGTGTGCATCGAGGTCACGGAACCATTCCAGTCGTTTTTCTGTAGCCTGTGTCATAATCGGTGCTACACCGATGTCTTCCAGCATCTTCATCACGTCGCTCATTTCATGGGCCTGTCTGGCTCCATGCCATGCACTGGCTACGACCAGGTAATTGTTATTAAAAGCGAACGATTTCCCATCCAGTGTATTGCCAATCGAATCAATTACCAGTTTATCTACGCCCAGCACGTTGGCAGCTTCCAGCATTTCCGCTCCCAGTGCCGCAATGCCTTTCATATAGATACTGCGAACAAATTTTACTGCGATGGCATCACCAGGTTTTTCCGTAATCTGTTTGATATTCATGCCATACGGCACTAACGCATCGATAAAAGGCTGACAGTTTGCGCCCGAGACCAGAATAGGTACTTTATAATGAGCCTGACTCAGGCTGGCCATAAGCGCCCCGTCAATGAAATTCCCGCCTTTTTCACTGATCAACTCATTTTCTGCCCGTTTGACGCTGGGGAGACTGGTCGATAAATCGACGAGAAGTTTCCCTGGTGTTACACTGTCCAGCAAACCTTTCGTCGTATCCAGTGCAAATGCACCGGGTACGACCATCAGGATCATATCGCATTTTTTTACCACATCATTACCAGAATCCAAAAGGGTTACCCCTGCTTTTTCTGCCTTATCTTTTACAATATGTCCCTTTTCCGGATGATTCTGCATTACATCATACGCGTAAATTTCTTTTAATCCCTGTCCTACCAGGCCACTACTGATTTCGTATCCTACTTCACCAAACCCAATGAATCCTAATTTCATGATATTCCTGCCTCCGTCTATCGATAAATTATTCCACGATCTCTGCACCGATTTCTTTGATTTTATCTGCTACCCAGGGACGGATATAGGTGCCATCTTCTACGATGTGTTTCATAATCCCTGCTTCTTTTTCCATGACCTTCCGCGTCGCCGCTGCAATATCTGCCGCTTCTTCCGGTTTGATGACGACGATACCATCACCGTCACCGACGATGATATCACCGGGGCGGACGACTTTTCCTCCAAAGGAAATGACCGTATTGATTTCTCCCGGGCCATTTTTATACGGGCCATTGGGAATCGCTGCTTTAGCGTATACAGGGAAATCCATGGCCGCTATTTCATCGGAATCACGGATAGCTCCATCTACGATGACACCGGCCAGGCCCCGTTTCTGACAATAGGTAATCATCAACTCCCCAAAGATAGCACGGTTCGCATCGCCGCCGGCATCAATGACGATGACATCGCCCGGCTGTGCCATATCCATAGCAGCATGGAACATCAGATTGTCCCCTTCCGGTACTTTAACGGTAAACGCCGTTCCCAGCAAAGGAGCCTTATTCAACGGACAGATATCCGACCGAACGGCTGCCGTGCGGTTCATGCAGTCATCAATATTGGCTACAGGCATTCCCTTGAACGCTTCTACTAATGCTCTATCGGGTCTTTTAATCGTTTTAATAATTTTGCATCCTACACTCATTCTTCTCTTTCCGCCTTTCATGTATATAAATGATAGTATCCATGTTTAATGCCTTACCGGTATAAGCTTCATGTCTTAATATCATTTTATATCCAAGCTATAATAAAGTAAAATGAATAAATAAGTAATTAATAATCAATTATTTTCATATTTACTGAAAGGAGTACCTCACATGCACATACACGATATTGAAGCCTTCCTGACCGTCGTTCAGACCCGCAATATCAGCCGGGCCGCAGAACAGCTCTACGTATCCCAGACGGCCATCACTCACCGTCTGCAGAATCTGGAAGCCGAGCTGGGCGTCACACTGCTGGAGCGGGGCCGGGGCATCAAAGAAATTTCACTGACTCCTTCAGGACAGGATTTTATGCCTATCGCCCACCGTTGGGCAGCTTTATGGAAAGAGCTGGATCACTTCAAAGAAGAAGGAGAAAAACTTTCCCTTTCCTTTGGGTCTGTTCAATATCTGAACGACTTCATCTTTCCGCCATTATTCCAAAAATTGCTGAATCATCAGCCAAAAATTCATTTATCCCTGCACACCGAACATACGGCAGAATTATACCCTCTGCTTGAACGCAGGAAAATCGACGTAGCCATCGCCTGGCGGAACATCAAATATCCTGATATACTCTGCACCCCCTGGAAAAAAACGCCTTTAGTCGTACTAAAATCCAGTACCGCATCAGACAGAGGGATTTCTACCATCGACAATACCACGTTGGATCCCCAGGACGAAATCTACGTCCCCTGGACACCCGAATTCAAGAACTGGCATGCCGACCACTGGCCCGGCGACATTTACAGCAGCCCTACATTCCTTACTGGCTCACCACTCGCACTTCAGGTATTAAAAAACAGCAGCCGTTGGTCTATCGTGCCCTTGGGAATGGCACAGTATGCTTTTTCACTGGGTGGATTCATATATTCTTATTTATCCGATCCCCCCGCTCCCCTGACTGCCTATATTATCCAGCACAAAAAGCCCCGTCCCACTACGCAGAGGTCCCTTTCTATTTTTTTCAAATATTTGCAGGAACTATCACTAAATATTGACAGACAGGCATTAGCTTATAAAGTGTAACACATTGTTTACAATACGCCGGCAGGGCTTTACATTAAATCCGGCTTATTGGTATAATATATGCATAATACTCATAATTATGAAAAGAAGGTCGTACCTATGCATTCTTCATCTCTGGCAGTCGGTCTCCTTCTTCTTGCCCTGCTGCCATCCATTTTCGTCCAATACAGAGTCTTTGTCCCACTCCTGGCACCCTGTGAATCACGCCGTCTGGCAAAGGCATTTATCCTGACGTATGCCGCCATTGTGCTGTGTGTGGTCTTTGTGTTTTCACAAGGCATTGTAGGCGTCGCCTGGATTTCATTCAAAGACACCATTTCCCTTCACGCCATCCCGTATCTTCTTCTCGGGCTGCTATATATGCCGGCATACCGGCTGCAGTATGTATTCGTTCTGGGAATGCAGGGCCTGTGTATCGTGGCCCTTCTTACGTTCATCATGAATCTGGACCTTCTCATCATTCCCAGCAGCCAGTTTTTCTATTATATAGTCCCGTTTCTCCTGGCATACATGCTGTCCTATATCATGCTTGTGCCACTGCTGCTGAAATTTTTCCGTTCCTTGTTCATCACCTATCATATGGTCGATATGCTTTCATTCTGGAAATACGCAGCCTGGCTTCCCGTTTCTCTGATTCTGTATTCCGCTGTTCTGGCCCATACCAACGAACCAATAGCCCGCGAATACCTCATCCCGCGCGTACTGCAGGCCCTGTTTGGGATTTGTATTGCCATTACGATGTATCTGGGCACGCGTAAAATGCATTATGCCATCGAACTCAAGCGTGAAAATGCGGCTTTGCTGACACAAATGGAAATGTTTGCCGACTACACGAAGATGCTTCAGTCCTCCTAGCGGCGTATGTCCATATACCGCCATGACACACGGCACCAGCTGCGCCTTCTGTCTAAATTGATTCAGGAAAAGGACGACACGGCTTCACTGGCCTTACTGGAAACGCTCACACAGGAACTGGCCCAGACCCGGCCCTATCACTGGGGGAAAAACATCTGTATCCGGAAGACATTGCTCCCACTCATAGAGAAAGCCCGTGAAGACGGTATTTCCGTCATGGCCGACCTCTCGCTGGCACCGCATCTTCCCTTTGAACAGGAACTGGCCCAGGCTGCAGCCCGGCTGGTAGGAGCCGCGATTACCGTTAGTCGTACTCAGGATAAAACCAGGCGATCTATCACGGTAATAGCCCGTCAGACCGATACGACAGTCATGCTGCTCGTTGGCCACCGCCAGACCGCCCCGGTAACGGTGGATGCCGAAGGTCGTCCCCAGGATGGTCCATACGCCGAGGCCATACCGGCGCTGCATCAATTTATGGTGCGTCATCAGGGAGTCGGCCAGTATACCTGCAAAAAGGGCTGGATTGTCGCCAACCTGCGTATTCCCTGCAAGGGAGGTGCTGCCGTATGATGGGGATATTCGTCACTACCTGCCTGCTCACCCTGTCCATCGTACCGCCGGCTTACCTGCAGTATGCTTCTTTTGCCCCGTTTATCCCGGAAAAGCAAAAAAAATGGACCGTCGCCGGATACGTCGTCTGTTTCATGGCAGAAACGCTAGTCCTGCTCTACCTCTTTCTCAGCGGGCAGTGTTCCCACTCCATTTTCATGTTCAAAAAGCTATATTCCCTGTTGTGGACTCCTTATTTTATCTGGGCCATCACTATAATCCGTCCGTATTTTTTCCGGCATATCTACGTCTTTGCCCTGCGCACCATATTTATGCTGATGCTCCACACCCTCATCTATTATTTGTTTTATGTATTCATCCAGCTGGGTATGTTTACCAACAGTAATACTCTCATACATTATTCACTTGAATTATTCATCTATACCATCAGTTATATCCTCTGTCTGCCGGCCCTTATCCGGTATTTCAACGATATATTCCGCAATGACCATGCTCTGAGCATGAGAGGTTACTGGAAATATATCTGTGTCCTTCCCTGCCTGCTCCTGGCGGAATCACTATTTTTCGTCACCCAGTCTGTCCCCAATGTAATCTATTTTGAAATGCTGGTACCACGGATCATCATTTCCTGCGCTACCCTGCTCATCGCCCTGAGTGTACGGGCGGGTATCAATCAGGCCGATGCCATTTACCTGACCTACGAGCGCAATGACGCCTTGGCCGCCCAGATTCAGTCCAGCCAGAATTACGCCCAGTCCCTGAATGAATCACAGACGTTGATGGAGCAATTTTACGAAAAAAGACGGGAATATTTACAGAAATTGACGAAGCTCATATCAGATCACGACTATGATAAAGCCCTGGCCCTGATTGAACACATCGGGCTAAAGCTCAATCAGACCAAACGTCAGGAATATTGTAAAAACACCGTCGTCAATGCCGCTCTTACGACGTATCTCAGCGCGGCTATACGCAAAGGCATTGCCGTCACGGCCCAGGCCGATATCCCGGACTGCAGTCCGGCGTTCAGCACGGACCTGTCCATGGTCTTTTCCAATCTCATCGAAAACGCCGTCCATGCCAGTGAAAAACAGGCAGAAAGCAGGCGTGTCCTGACTCTTCTCGTCGTCCGTCAGGAAGATATGCTGAACATTCTCATAAAGAACCGCTTCGATGGCACGGTCACATTCAACGAAGACGGCCTGCCAACGACCGATGCCCCGGGCCACGGCATCGGCATGAAATCCCTGGCCCGTTTCCGGGATGAATACCATGCCAATGTCATCTGCACCTGCGAAAAAGGCTGGTTCAGCACCTACATCCGACTGGCACTTCCGGCAACATAAAATCTTCTAGAAAACAACAAACAGGCTGTCGCAACGTAAGCTATAAAAGCTATTTTGCGATAGCCTGTTTTAGTTTGCCCCGGATCATCGCTTAGCAGAGTTGACAATACTTTACTTGACAACAAAACTACCGCATCCTGAATGAGATTCAGGATGCGGCAGTTCGTCATGCCTTCTGCTGCTACCTCTGACGATGCAGGGATTCAGCGTTCGTTATGCTTTGTTCTGGGCAGCCATAGCTTTCAGTTCCGGTTTAAATTCTTCTACCAGTTTCGCTTCTGCTTTGGCGCCTTTCTGCAGGGCTTTGTAAATGATTTCTGCCATTTCATAGCGGGTCATCGTGCGTTCGCCATGATACTTGCCATCTTCATACCCCTGGATGATGCCGTTGCCAGCCAGGCGGGATACGGCTTCATATGCCCAGTGATTAGCCGGTACATCGGGGAATTCTTTGGACATGTTCGGATTGAGGACGGACAGGAGGGCATCCATCTGATTCTGCAGGGTATTGACCTGGGATTCGAGATTCTTGACGTATTTTGCGCTTTCCGCCATCTGTTTATTCCGTGCTTTGTTGCCGCCGCGGCCGATGCGGACCGATACGCCGCCGCCGATCATGTTGTCATCCGAGCCGACCGTACCGGACAGGTTGACCATGACGTCTTCATTGGGGCGATAGAAGAGGCCCAGAGCCGTAGCCGTTTCGTTCTTGTAATTACCGACGGCTGCTGCGACATTGAACTTGGAATCGGCGTCAAATTCGAGAGGATGGAGGTTGGCCATAGCTGCTGCGTTGGCACCGACTTCGTTGATGCGGCTGTCCATCTTGCTGACGCGGCGGTTGGTTTCATAGAGCTGTGATCCATTGACCGCATCCAGGCTGTTGGCCGAAAGTTCTCCCGCTGCCACGTTGGTAATCTTCTGATTATTGGCGTTAATGCCGTTATCATCAATATAGGTCTTGTCGCCGACTTTGTACGAAGAAGCTGTCATGCTGCCCGATACGCTGGCATTGCCGCCTACGCTGAGGTCTTTGGCAACGGTGACGCTATCCTGGAAGTTCGCGGCTCCTGCTACATCGAGGGTGCCATCAATAGTTGCATTGTTGGTCACATGCAGGTCTTTCGTAGTGGTCGTGCCACCGACCGTGAGGTCTTTCATGACTTCGGCATAATCCATAGTCGCTTTGCCCGTTTCAAGGGTATTGCCGGAAATGGTCGTCTTCGTAATCGAACCGTCGCCGATTGCCGTGTTGTGGTCCGTATTTTCGAAAGTCGTGCCATCCGTCGTCGTAGTCGCGGTAGTCTTACCTACGACATCCTGAATCTGAGTGCCAGCCGTATTGGTAATGGATTCTTCCGCCGTATTCACCAGATTCTTGGCATCGTTGGTAATGGTCCCCTGTTTTGCCGTATTGGTGATATCCGTGTTCCCCTGGCTTACGCTGGTGCTGGAAGTACCAGCGATTGTGCTAACGGTCGTATTGACAAATCCGTTGTCGGCATCTTTCAGGATATCGATGATGCTGCCGCTGACCAGTTTTTCCGTCGAGGTCGTTGCCGTCTTAACAGCGGCATTGTACTGTGTGTCGCTGGCTTTAATCAGCTGTTCCGATTTGTCTACGGTGTTGTTGGTATTGTTGGACTTGGTCCCGTCGGTGATGGAGGAAGCCAGGCTCGTAGCATTCTGGTTCACAACGGTGGTGTTGGTGCCGTCTGTTACAGAGGAAGCAATCTGGTCGGCCTTTTGCAGGTCGTTGGATGTATTGGTTCCGTCCGTAATGTTGGTATTAGTCTGGCCGGCAATGGTGTCGATAGTGGTCTTCTTGTCCCCATCGGTGAGCTGGGATTTTTCTTCTGCTGCACCGCGGAGATAGGAAGCGGTCTTGCCATCGGCCTGGCTCATTTCTTCTTTAGTCTGATAGGACAGCTGGGTAGAAGTGTTGGAGCCGGCATCGTTGGAAACCTTGTTCACGATGGAGCTGGAAGCATCCGTTTCCACATCGATAGCCTTGTTGGTAATCTTGTTCTTCGCTTCGTTGGTAATGTTTTCTGCTGTCAGGCTGCTGTCACCAGTTACCGTCGTAGTCTGGTTTCCGCCTACCGTAGTGCTAAGGTTGGCTTTGTAGTCTTCCGTTACATCACCGGTCACCGTGGTAGTCTGGCTGCCGCCGATAGTGTTGACCTGGTCACCAGTGATGCTATTGGTCTGCTTGCCGGTTACTGTCGTGCTCTGGTCGCCATTGACTTTCGTAGTCTGGCTGCCATAGGTTTCCGTCACAGCGCCTTTGACGCTTTCCGTCTTGCTGCCACTGATGGTATTGGTCTGGTTGCCAGTTACCACATTTTCCTGATTGCCGCCCACATGGGTGCTCTGGTCACCGTCAACTGTAGTTGCCTGGCTGCCATATTTTTCCGTGACACTGCCTTTGACCGTTTCCGTCTTGCTTCCGCTTACGGTATTCTGCTGGTTGCCAGCTACGATATTGGTCTGGTTGCCACCTACAGAAGTCTTCTGGTCTGTCTTAACGTTGGTAACCTGGGCGTTGAAGTTTTCCGTTTCCGTTCCTTTTACACTGACCGTACGGTCGCCGGACACGGTATTGGTCTGGTTGCCTGCTACATAATGGGTTTCATTGCCGCCCACCTTGGTATCCAGGTCGGACTTGTAGTCTTCCGTGACCTTGCCGGTAACGGTAGTTGTCATATTACCGCCAACAGTGGTCGTCAGATTCCGATCTACTGTGTTTGTCATGTCTTCTGTAGCATGATTGACCAAATCTTTTGCCTCATTGGTAATAGTTCCATTAGAAGCGGTATTGGTGATGTTTTCACTCGCCGTATTAGTGATATTCTTAGCATTAGTAGAAGCTGTTTCACTGGCGATAGTTGCTACGTTTTTACCTTGGTTGGTAAGTGTTTCGGCCGCAATATTGGTGATATTGTTGGATGCATTGTTGGTAATATCCTTTGCCGTATTGGTCAAGGCTTCTGTTGCTGTATTGCTGATATTCTTAGCCGAGCTGGTCATATCACCAGTGACCGTATTCGTCAGATTACCACCAACAACATTGGTCATATTTTCTGTAGTCGTATTCGCAATATTCTTGGCGTTGTTGGCTAAGGTGCCATTCAGTGCATTATTCGTGATATCCCCGTTAGTAGCTGTATTTGTAATGCTGTTTCCTGCTGTATTAGTAATGCTTTCAGAAGCACTATTCGAGAGGTTTTTAGCATTGTTGGCAATAGTACCCTGTTCAGCCGTATTGGTGATATCCGTCGTAGTCTGGGTGGAAGAAGTCGTGTTGGTTCCATCGGTGACTTCGCTAGTAATGCCGTTGAGCTTCTGATCGATAGTGGAGAACGCACCATTTTGAGCGTTAATCTGGCTGAGAATCTGATCTACATTCTGCTTGAATGTAGATGTCTTGCCATCTTTATTCGTTACGACACTGCTGGATTCCGTTGCACTCTGAGTTGCCGTATTGGTGTTACTATCTTTATCCGTCAGTATGCTCTGTGACTGAGTAGATGTCTGTGTAGACAGGTTGCTGTTCTTTTCAGAATCAATAACCTTGGACGTTACCTTGTTGCCTTCTACAGTGAGAGTGCTCTTCTTCCAGTTGCCATCTGCATCGGTAGATTTTGCCCATGTAGAAGTGCCGTTTTCATCATAATCAATGGCACTTTCTTTTTCACTGCCGTCTTTCGTGCTGGTAGCTTTTTTATAGGACGTGATTTCACCGGCTGCCACTTTCGTGCTGGCCGTTACGTTGTTGTCCCCTACAATACCGTTCTTAGTCAGGTCGATTTCATCCACATTCAGCTTGCCTTTGACCGTCAGGTCGCCGCCGATGGTGGCATCGCCGCTGGTGGTGATGGTTTCAGCGCTCAGGTTCTTCACACCGGTGAGGTTGCCATTCTGCATAGTTGCCGTGCCATCAGAGATGCTCTTACCCTGGATAGCACCGCCGGCGGTCAGGTCACCGGTAATAGTGGCACTACCTGCTGTCAGAGCGCCCTGGATGGAAGCGCTGGCCCCTGTAATGGCGCCGCCTGCGTGAATGTCACCCAATGCGGAGATGTTGCCTGTAGAAGTTACGGTGCCGCCGGTAATGGTACCGCTGGTATTGATGTTGCCATTGGTAATGGTAGCAATCCCATCGGTCAGTGTCTTGCCGGTTACTGTTCCGTTGCTCATGGAAGCACCCTTACCGTCGGTTACTGTTTCGCCGGTGATAGTTGCCTTAGAAGTGACATTTCCATTTTCATCCACGGTGAAAGCCCCGTTGGCCCCTTTGATTTTGCCGTCAGCGCTCATAGCTGCCGCGGCTTCGCTATAGGTATCGCCGCCGGTGTAGACGCCGTCTTTATCTACGACCGTGCTGTTGGTGCCAACCTTGATTCCATTTTCGTTCAGGGTGATCTGGTTGTCCTTGCCCTTGTTCAGGATCATTTCATTGGCATCGGTCTTGGAGGTGGTCACATTGCCTTGAGCGTCAATGGTAGTAGTGTTCTTTTGCAATACATTGTCATCGCTCAGGCTCAGGCCGCTGTTGACGGCTTCCACCAGTTTGGTATCTGCTGCCACACGGGCCGAAGTTTCTGCCGTAATCTTATCATCCAGTGCCGCATCGGCTGCTGCCCGTTCCTGGGCTTCCTTGGCATCAGCCTGGTTCAGAGCCGTGAACCCATCAGCCATGTTCTTGTTGATGGTATTGAACCCATCCACCATATTCTGGTTGACCTGCTGGATGACCTTATCCTGGGCTGCATCGGCACCAATTCGGGCAGCCGTTTCTTTTGCTAATGCCGCATCGAGATTGGTTACGTTTTCGCCGATGGTTTTGTCCGCTTTCACGATGGCCCCATCCTGTACGGCGGCATCGGTCTTGCTGACATAATTGTCGGAAGTCTGTTTTTCCAGATATTCCTTCACATTGGTGATCCGGGTATCCAGTTTTTCATCCCCTGCTTTGATTTCATCATGGATTGCATTGGCTTCGTTTGTAATGCGTTCGTTCAGTTCATTATCTGCCGCTTCACGGGCCTTTTCTTCTGCAGCTACTTTCCGATAGGTATACGTATTTGCTGCATCAACTTTCTGATCCGTTTCAGCCTTCGTATAAACGTCAGCTGCATTGGCTTTTTCAGCAATGGCATCGGCATTGGATTTAACCTGGGTATCGAGAGCAGAAAGGTTAGCCCCCACACTATTGGTTTGGACTACGTAGTTTCCGGTCTTCGTTGTATCATCGTAAACAGCTTCCGCTTCTACTTTCCCTGCTACCGATACATCACCACCAGAGGTTATGTCACCAGTGGAAACACTTCCGGAAGTCAATTGCCCACGGATCTTCAGATCTTTGACGGTCTGATTTTCTTTGGTTCCTACAATCAGATTTCCATCCTTGGAAACATGCAGAGCCGTGCTGGTCTTATCCGTTGTAAACTGATCCGCATTGGCTTTGACCTGTGTATCCAGTGCAACGATATTTTCACCTACCGTATTGCCGGCCGTTACATAATTACCGCTGGTAAGGGTATTATCCACAACGCCCTGCATGCCGACGACTTTATTTTTAGCGGTAATATTGGTCTGGGAAACGATTTCGTTACCATTGATGGTAGACTGGGAAGTCAAGGTACCTTTGACCAGAGCATTGCCATCCACGTTCAGGTTGCCACGGCTGTTCAGGCTGCCCGCATTGACGGCACCGCCTACATTGGCGTTGTGACCTACGCTGATAGAATTGGTCACGCTGGCAGAGTCGGCGGTGATGCTACCCGTAGCGTCGATACTGCCCGTGGAAATGGCATTGCCTTTAATGGTGGTAGAGGACGAAGAAGTTCCATCATTATAAGTAAAGGTTGTCCCGGTCGATTTAGCAGTAGCAACCTGGGAATATTCTCCTGCAGTATCTCCCGCAGTATCAATAATCTGTCCATTTGAAGATGTACTGGAAATGTCATTAGTTGCCTTGCTCACAATCGCTCCAGTTCTGGCGCGATATTCTGTATAAGCTGTACCTCCATCATTGGCAAGTCCTGCCGCCTTATTATTGACTACACCAATCTGTGCTCCGCTTCCATTGACCTGAAGAGTTGCGCTATACTGATTGCCCTTATATGTCATGGATTCATTAATAGAAGTACTATTAGCAGCTGCTACTCTGGTAAGAGAGGCTGTCTTAGTTTCAACCGCGGAAGTTCTGGAATCCAGTTTGGTATCCGCGGCTTCACGGGCTGCTGCTTCATTATCGATATTGGTCTGCAGCTGTTTATCCGCAGTTTTCAGATTCGAAATATCACTGGTATTTTGACTTACAGTCGTATTTTTGGCATATTCACCTAGCTGAGTGTCCACACCATTTTTCGTATAGACTGTCTGTTCTGTACCATTCGTATCTTTGACAGTAACATAGTCGTCAGCAGCTGATACATATCCTGCTCCGAGGGGGCTAATCAATAAAGCTGCTACGGCTGCCAGTGCAGCCCGTTTCGCCATGCGGCCCGTGCTCGTGGATTTGCTCGTGCCTTTGGCTAATTCCGAAGCTACGACGTAGCAATTTCTTGATTTACTCCAGATGACTTTAAATATCTTATTCATGTGTTCGCTCCCTTTCTGTATAAAAATTCATCTATAGCTCTAAATTTGCGTACAAAAATAAGACCTCACAAAAAATCTGTTTTTTCAGAATTTTTATGCTTCTTTTTTAAAAATAAACTTAAAATATTCTTCCTGGAATTGGCGGTATTTCCGTTTTGCCAGCGGAATCTGATATCCCTGGATTTCAATATAATCGCTTTTGATGACATGAATGGCCGCCTGATTTACGATATACCCTTTGCCCGGTGAAATAAACTGGCCGGGAGAAATGGAATCCAGTGTCGCAAGCAGCTGTGCCAGGGCCTGGCGCGTCTCCAGAACCGCCCCATCGTGGGTATATACTTTCTGGATATGGCCTTTACTTTCTACAAACAGGATGTCATTGATTTCTTCCACCTGTATGCCGCCCCCGACAAGACGGAAAATGATTTTTTTGCTATGCCGCTGCCGGATGCTTTCCATGACCCGGTTCATAGCCTGATCAAACTGTTTTTGTGTAAACGGTTTGACGAGGTAATGCGCGGCCTGGACACCGAAGGCATCGACTGCAAACTCATCGCTCGTCGAAAGAAAGATGATTTCCGCCCGGCTTTTCTGGTTTCGCATTTCTGTTGCGACATCAGTTCCCAGCATACCGGGCATACAGATATCGAGCAGTACGATATCAAAATTCATTTCTTCTTCAAAGGCATCCAGAAACAGCATGGCATTATCATACCGGGAAATTTTGATTTCATACGTGCTGTCTGCAAAATACGTACGCACGGCGTTTTCCATGATATCCAGCTGTTCCGGTATATCGTCACAAAGGGCAATCCTCAGCATAGTATACCTCCTTTCAATATATGATATGAGCATCCGTCATTTCTCATTGCACTTGCATTATATCACGTGCTTTCCTTCGAAAAGCTTTCGTGTCATTAAAAGTGCATTTTTTGTCACAAGTGGGATTTTCTCATATTCACTCAGGTAAATTTACCGTTTCTTTTCATTTCTTCCGTCCCGACATGAGCAGAAAATAGATTTCAACGTTCTTCCCTTTTGATAATGTTAGTATATAACAAAACATGTTCTGCCGATAGTATACTTTTGTATATACTTAGGGGATGCAGGACGGGAGAGCCACAAAAAATGGAACCAACTGGCACATTTTTGTCAAGCCGGTTCATGCCAGGAAATTCCCGGTTCTCTTCCAGACTCCCCCACATATAGTATATGATGCAGAACTTTTTCTAATCTTTCTGCCAGAAATAGAGCCGCCGTCTGCTATCTGACAGCCAGACCGTTGGGGACATACTATGCCAGAAACTTGTCCTGACCGTAATACAAAGTGATTACTAGTTGACAGTTCAACATTTGCAGCAGAAAAGAAAAACTTCGACATCCGGCGGGAAACAGGGAACAATACCGGCCTGCTGCCCCAGGTTCCCGGGAAGCCAGTTCGTTTCACGATAAAACTATCAAAAAGTTGGTTGCTTTCATAAAAATTTATTGACAATCTCTGTGTTTACAACTATAATGAATGTCATCAATAGAACACAGGGCGATGAAGCCCGGCTGTGCACACACCGTAGCGTGCTATAGCCGGGCTTTTCTGTTTCTCTATTGATAATCATTTATTCGTACTGCAATAGAATAAGAGCAGGCAGGTTGTTTCGAGGGGAAGTAAAAGGCTTGTCTGTATGAGGGGACAAAGAGGTCCTGCCAGCATCAACCTCCACGTGCTGTGCAGGGCCTCTTTCTTTTGCAGTCCACCAGAGGGGTGACAGGTATGAAAAAATTTTGGTGTTTATTTTCCTGGTTCCTGCTCATAGCGCCTACTGCACTGGCTGCTGACGGGAGCGGAACCATCGACACGGGGGATACGGCCTGGGTGCTGATTTCCGCCGCCCTGGTCTTCATCATGACCCCGGGTCTCGGCTTTTTCTATGGCGGTATGGTCCGCAGTAAAAACGTACTGACGACGATCATGCAGAGTTTCTTCATCGTCGCCATGATTTCTGTCGAATGGATTATCCTGGGATATGCCATGACATTCGGCACCGATATCCACGGCTTTATCGGAAGCCTCGACAAAATCGGGCTGGCCGGCGTAGGCATGCAGTGCCTTTCCGGCGGTACGATTCCCGAACTGGCCTTTGTCGCATTCCAGTGCATGTTTGCTGTCATTACACCGGCTCTGATCACCGGCGCCTTTGCCGAACGGGTCAAATTCCGTGCTTTCTGCATTTTTATCTTGTTATGGGCTATCTTCATTTACAACCCCATGGCTCACTGGGTCTGGGGCGGCGGTTTCCTGGCCCAGCTCGGCGCACTCGACTTTGCTGGCGGACTCGTCATCCACATCCTTTCCGGTGTATCGGGGCTGACGCTCTGCCTGCTCGTCGGCAAACGCCGTGGTCTCGGCAAATATCCTATCATTCCGCACAATATGCCTATGGTCGTCCTGGGAGCCACGCTCTTATGGTTCGGCTGGTTCGGCTTTAACGCCGGCAGTGCTCTCGGTGCCAATGCACTGGCAGCCAGCGCCTTTATTTGTTCCCAGGCCGCAGCGGCTGCCGCTACTGTTTCCTGGGTCCTCATCGAATGGTTCATCAATGGCAAACCGACCGTCCTGGGAGCCGCATCAGGCTGCATCGCCGGTCTCGTAGCCATTACGCCGGCTGCCGGGTTCGTCGCCCCCCTTCCGGCTCTCTATATCGGTGCTATCAGCGGTATCGTCTGCTATCTGGCCGTTGCCGTCTGCAAGAGCCGTCTGGGCTATGACGACGCCCTCGATGCCTTTGGCATCCACGGTGTAGGCGGCACGTGGGGTTCCATCGCTACGGGCCTCTGGGCTACGGTAGAAGTCAATCCGGACGGGGCCAACGGCCTTTTCTATGGCGATTCCCACCTTCTGATGGCACAGGTCATTTCGACAGTCGTTGCATACGCGCTGGCTATTATCGGATCTGTCATCCTCTACAAAATCATCAGCCTCTTCACGAATTTCCGTGTCGATGCCGATGAAGAAGTGGTCGGTCTCGATATCAATGAACACGGCGAACGCGGTTATATGCAGCAGACATTATAATATGGACAGCAACGGCCAGTGTCACACCCTTACCCAAGCACTGGTCTTTGCTGCATCAGCTGCGGGATTGGCATGACGATCCCAAGACGTGTTACATGTATCTCCTTAACAAACAATCCCGCCGCTGATGCTATTATAGATATATTTCCCAATGCAGGAGTGATTGTATATGAGAAAAATTACAAAGATAGACATCGTGACCCGTCCGAGCAAGCTGGACGAACTCAAAGCCGCCCTGAACGCTATCGGCGTCATGGGCATCACGGTCAGCCAGGTCTATGGCTGCGGCACACAGAAAGGCCACATCGAAGTATACCGGGGCAAGGAATACAAGGTAAATCTCCTCCCCCATATCAAAGTGGAAACGGTCGTCTGCGAAGTCCCTGTCGATGACGTCATCGAAACGGCCATGCGCATCTGCCAGACCGGGGAACCGGGCGATGGCAAAATCTTCGTGTTCAACGTAGAAGATGCCGTCCGTATCCGCACGGGAGACCGCGGTGCCGAAGCCATTATGGATGAAAAAGAACCGCCTGACACAGATTTCTGATACGACGAAGAGGCCGCTCTGCGAAGCAAAATGCTTCATGGAGCGGCCTCTTTTCGTATAGAATCTTATGGGATTTCCTTTATCCTTCTACCGATTCCAGAGCTTTTTTGATTTTAGCTGCCACGCCGGTCATTTTATAAGCCGGGATGGAGCAGACGCCGAGGCGGATACCCCGTGCCAGAGGAGCAGCGAAAATCAGGTCATCCCGTAGTTTTGTACAGGCATCGGCTGATTTCAGCGTCGGGACGGAGATGAAAAATCCGGCTTTGTAGGGTACGAAGTCGAGATTGCATGCCCGGGCTTCTTCCATGAAAATATCAGCACGACGGCGGATATTCTGGAAATATTCATTTTCTTCCGTTTCCAGTTCCTTGAGCAGCGCCGGATCCCGGCGTACGATGGACAACAATGTCATGGCAGCCCGGTTGATATTGGACCAGGATGTACGGGCCGAATATTTTCCCACTTCCTGAAATTCATCGATGACACCTTTGCTGGAAGAAAGACCTACGAGGGCACCGGCCCGCTGGCCGTAAAGGGTAAACCCTTTGGACATACTGTAGGCAAACATGACGAAGATGTGTTCCGGCAGATGGCTGAACTTCTTCATAAAGGTGCGGACTTCATTCTTATCGCCCGTATAGGCAATATAGGCGATATCGACGAGGATGCTGATGCGTTTTCCATTCTTTTCGTGGAACCGGCATACATCGAGCACTTCTTCCCAATCCCGGTCCGACAGGGCAAAGCCGGTCGGGTTATTGGCCGGTGTATTGAGCATGATGAGCAGGGAATCCTGCTGGCGCAGAATAGCCGCTACAGCCGAGGAAAAGGAATCGATATTGAAGGAGTGGCTGTCATCGAGCATGGCAAAGGTCGTGAGGTGACGGCCCACTTCATCGCAGAGATTGTCGTAGACGGACCAGCGCCAGTCCGTCGTCAGGACCTGGTCCCCTACTTCGGAATAGTTGCTGATGGCAATATGCACGGCCCCGGTACCGCCAGCTGTGGCAATAGCAGCCGCATAGCCATCGGGACGCTGGTCTTCAAAGGTCGCATCGATGACATCGCTGCGGTAATCGGCCAGCCCGATTGGCGGCGCATAGGTAATAAAATCACTCATAGGCAGTGATTTGTACACTTTTTCAACGACGGGCAGACAGGCGACTTTTTCATCGTCGCCGGCATAACAGCCTACGGTGGCATTGACGACATGTTCGATGCCATATTTTTTTATGGCTTCTTTTGCCGCCGCGCTGGACGAAAATACGACATCATTTAATTTTTTCCCTTCCCGGCTGGCAGCTGCCATATATGTTGACATAACAGGACCCCCTCCAAAGCAAAAGCGTAAGTATTCTTTTTTATTATACCACGTAATGCCCGGTTTACATATATTTTTATGTAATTCACTCTTTTTCTTTCTGTTCTTCTGGTTTTGTCACGCTGGCCTTTTTTATTCCCTTCATGCCCAGAAGGTCCGAAAGGAGTTCACTCTGACTCAGTTCTTCTCCCACGTGTACGTTCAGTTCCAGTTCGACATTTTCCTCTTCTTCTCCGGAAAGCGTATGAAAGGAAAGAAGGGTCAGCTGATGACGCTGCAAGTATTCGGAGAGACGGCGGGACTGTCCCACCGTATTGCGCATGGTCAGGTGCAGCACATAGGAATGGCGGCCCCGTTTCCGCATCATCTTATCCAGACGGACAAATACGGTAAGGACGATAAATATCAGCACCGTCGCAGCCGCTGCCGTCACCAGATAGCCGGCACCGACGACCAGACCGACGGCAGCTACGCCCCAGATGCTGGCCGCTGTCGTCAGGCCCTTGACACTGTGCCCTTTCTGATTGGCCAGAATCGTACCAGCGCCCAGGAACCCTACGCCGGAAATGACCTGGGCAGCAATCCGTTCCGGATCCGAACGGGTATAGCCATAGACAGAATAGAAATCGAGGGCGATATTGATAGAAATAATCATGCACAGGCAGGCTCCGAGACAGACGAGGATATGCGTACGCAGACCGGCCGACTGGCTCCGGGCCTCCCGTTCGTACCCGATCAGGCCTCCCAGGATAATAGCCACGACGAGCCGTATGATGCTGTCACTGGTACTAATCATCATGGGCATCACTCCTATTCATCAAAAAAGCGAAATCTTCACTTTTTCTTTATATTAGTTATAGTATAATATACGTCGGAAGGAAAATCTACGTTCTGCGCTTATATAGTGTTTCTATATTCCTTATACAGAATGTGTACAGAAAGGAGTCCTCCTGATGGGTAAACATATATTTTATCTCGATAACCTGCGTACGTTTATCATTTTCCTGGGTATCCTCTGTCTGGCCGCCGGTTCATTCCTGCCGGCTCCGTTTATGCCGCCTCATTATGTCTTTGCCGGCCAGCAGGGTACTATCGTTCCCTTTTATTATCTCTTTTATGAATTTGCCATGGCCCTGGTCATTCCCGTTCTCTTTTTCCTCAGCGGCTATTTCAGCGCGTCGAATCTGCGTATCCGCCTGCTGCAGCCTTATTTCAGGGGACGCTGGCATCGTCTGGGCTGGCCCTTGCTGTTTGCCATAATTATCATGATGCCGGAAATAGCCTGGATCAGTGCCCGCAGCACGGGATACAGCGCGGGATTTTTCACATTTCTTACACAGCGCTTCCTGGGCCGGGGATTTACCCTGGGAGTGTATGGATTCCTGGCAGTGCTCCTGTTGTTCACCCTGCTGCTCATGGGGGCAAAAAAAATCAATCATCAGGCCCTGCGTCATACGGAACAATCGTCTCCGTCCCCGCTGTTCCTCATCCTCTTTGCCGGGACTCATCTCATCCTGTCCCTCGTCATCTACTTCGGCCTTCTCGGCCTGTCGCCGCAGGGTCTGTCCTCCATTCAGGCGTTCTTTGCCGGTCTGGGCTTCCAGCCTAGCTGGCTCATTACGGCCGCCTTGTACTTTCTCCTCGGCATCTATGCAGCCAAACACCGCTGGTTCATCCCGGGCGGTTACGTTCCGGGGAGTGTCTGGATGATCGCTGCCATTGGTTTTTGTGTCCTGTACAACGTATTTCCCTACTATCACGTCGTCATCCTCGCCTTCCTCTCTCTTTCGGGCACACTGGGACTGATTGCCGCCTTTGCCCGCTGGGGAGATCAGAGTTCACAACCGCTTCTCACCCTGTCCCATATGGCATATCCTGTATGGTACCTGAGCGAACCGGTGCTGGAAAACATCATGTATTTCCTCCTGCCCCTTACGATCGCCGCCCCGCTCAAACTGATACTGGCCCTGGGCCTGACGTTATTCTACGGCTATTTCGTCTACAAATACGCCTTATGCCATCTCGGGTGCTTTAAAACGCGGTGACCGGGATTTAAATAATTCGTTAATTTTCCCCCCTCTGCTGGCACAAAGACTCCTATCTATGCTATGATAGAACAAGTCAGATTATATATTTTCTTTTTTAGATAAGGAGTTGGATGAATTCTATGGATACATTGCTGCAATTAATGGAAGTCTATGGATATGCAGCCATGTTCGTGGCCATGGTAGCCGAAAATGCCAATATTCCCATTCCCAGCGAAGTCGTACTCGGTTTTGCAGGGTTCCTCATTTCCCAGCATATTTTCGATTTCTGGACGACCTTTATTATCGCCTGTGCAGCCGGGGTAACCGGCTCCGTGCTGAGTTACTGGCTCGGTTCGTATGGCGGCCGCCCTCTGCTCTTGAAATACGGCAAATATATTTTCTTCAATGAAAAGAAATTCAATATGGCCGAAAAGATGTTCAATAAGTACGGCGGCATTGCCGTCATCATCTGCCGTTGCCTGCCCGGTGTGCGGACGTTCATTTCCTTCCCGGCCGGCGTCGCCCGCTATCCCTTCGGCCGGTTCGTACTGTTTACGATTATCGGCACCATTCCCTGGACACTGCTTCTCGTCTGGGCCGGCTCCGTACTGGGCAGCCATTGGCGCGACCTGATCCAGTACAATCATCAGCTGCTCATCGGGATGGGCATCGTCTGCGCCGTCATTGCCATCGTCGGCCTCTGGAAATACCGCCGCAGCCGCAATCACCGCCAGACGGAATAAGCTGTATCACCTGCTGCCGCATCATTCATCATGCGGCAGTTTTTTTCTGATATATTTCAGGATGTAGAAAGGAGTTTTCTATGAAATCCCGCGGTCTCTTACTCGCCATCGCCATAGTCAGCCTGCTGTTTTTCCTGACTGGCAATGGGTCTCTGCCTGTCACCGACCCGGTAGAATCGAATTATGCCCTGACGGCAAAGGAAATGGTCTTGTCCGGTGACTGGATTTCTCCCCGGATTTTCGGTACATTCTGGTATGATAAACCGGTTTTCATCTACTGGATGCTCAGTCTGTCTTACACACTGCTGGGATTCAGTGATTTTGCTTCCCGTCTGCCGGGAGCCGTGTTTGGCATGGGGTCGGTCGTCCTGTTTTCCTGGTATCTGCTGCGGCGCGGCACACGGCGGGAGCTGGCCGTCCTGGGAGCGGCCGTCATGGCCACCAGTCTGGAAGTCTGGGCTGTCTCTCATTCTATCATTACCGATCAGATTCTCTTCTTCTTTACAGAAGCCACCTTGTTTTCTGCTTATATCGGGCTTACAGAAAAGCGTTCCTCCTATATGACGGCCGCCTATGCCATGGCCGCTCTGGCAGTCCTTACCAAAGGGCCGGTCGGCATCGTCCTGCCCGGTACGTTTTTGCTGGCCTTTGCCGCTCTGCGCCGTGACACGTCACTGCTGCGCCGGATTTTTCAGCCTCAGGGCATCGTCTTATTTCTCCTGCTCTGTCTGCCCTGGTACGGTATCATGTATCATCTGCACGGGACAGACTTTATCGACGGATTCCTGGGACTGCACAATATAGCCAGGGCCACCGCATCGGAACACCCGGAAGTCAATGTCTGTTATTACTATCTGGTACTCATCCCCGTCAGTCTGCTTCCCTGGACAGGGCCTGCGCTCTACGGCGCATGGCGCCACCGTCATGACGGCACCGAATATCAGTTCATGATGATCTGGGCACTGGGAACGATATTGTTCTATACTCTCGTCGCGACAAAATATCCCACCTATGCCTATATTGCCAACATACCGCTGCTCCTATATGCCGTGCTGGGCATTGGGGACTTGTATGAAAAAAACAAAACCCGCCTCTGGACGATTCTCACCGGGCCTGCCATCTTCTGGTGGCTGCTGTTTGCTACAGTGCCTTTATTTTTCAAAAAGACCGCCTTTGTCCCCGGGAGCTGGATCGGGCTGTATATATTCATTCCCCTGTCCATCGTCCTGCTCCTGGCTGCCCAGAAAACCCATGCCTTTCCGGCACTGCCGGTCATGACAGCTGTCGGCACGGCTGTCATCTACATTCTGGTCCTCTATCAGGGGCTGGTGCCGTTCTATGGCTACCGATCGGCATCGGTTTTCCAGAGCCAAGAAAACATACTGCAGGGACAGCTCTATTTCTTTGAAGAGTATCGCACATCCTTCACTTATTACACGGGCCGTACGGCCTTGTATACTGAACCGGCCGGATACGATGAAAATGCCCGGCTGCACCGTTCCTCTGTCTGGGCCGGCAAACATCCCTTCCCGGAAGAAGACAGCGCTCATCTCATGGCGCGCCTTACGGCAGGGGAAATGGTGACTATTCTCGTGCCACGGGGGCGCTATGACGACTATATCCAGTCGGAATTTTATCCGCTCACCCGGGAAGCGGGAAAAATCGGCGCCTGTTATGTGTTTTATACGAAGGAGGCTTTGCCATGACTATAGAAGATTTTATCCGCTCACTCCGGACGTATACCAGTCCGGCCGTATGCAATCCCTGGCGGGATTATGACCTGCAGTGCGATCTGGGCCCACAGGCACCGGAAATCCGCTGCCGGCAGCTGCAGGAATATCTGGCACCGCGTATCAGCCGCGCCCGTTATCTCTTTGTCGCCGAAGCCGCCGGATATCAGGGCTGCCGGTTTACGGGCATTGCCATCACGTGTGAACGGATGATCCTCGACGCCCACAAGCAAGTAACCAGTGCCATGGTCCTGGGCCATGCGGGACAGCGCACGAGCCGTCCTGACTCTCCGTATATGACCAGCCGCCCCCAGAGAGATCACGGCATGAATGAACCGACAGATACGTACGTATGGGGTGCTATCCTGGATAACGGACTCGATCCGCGGGATGTCCTGCTCTGGAATATTTTTCCATTTCATCCCCATAAGGCTTCGCCTTTTTCCAACCGCACGCCGACAGATGATGAACTGGCGGCAGGCCTTGCGTATACGCGCCAGCTGCTCGCACTCTGTCCGCAGCCGCTGCGCATCGGCGCCATCGGCCGCAAGGCAGCAGAGACGCTACAAAGCGCCGGCATCGATGCCGTTGCCACCCGTCATCCGGCCAATGGCGGAGCCGGCCTGTTCCGGAAACAATTTGCCGATCTGATTAAACCTGTGTAAAACGAATTCCATTGCCTATCCTGACGGGACCGTACTGCCATGAACTCCGTGTTCATGGTGTGCGGTCTTTTTTTGCATACCCTATACAGGTAGAGAAATCACACGAATCATCTATACGTTTATTTTATGATTATTTATCATAGTTAAAATGATTTTATTTTATCGTGCGTCCAATAAAAGGTAAGCTATTTTTGTGATTATTCTTTATTTTTATCAATGTATACAATATTATTTTTGAATTTTTTATTGACATAACCACATTTCACCTTTATAATAAATTCCAATCTGTACAACGTTTATCGTATGCGTTATAAAAATATGTCTGCGTTGTACCGGGGGGATATAAAGAGGGGGAATCGATATGTATAAAAAATTACGCGATCTGCCGGCACCGCAGGGGCTGTACGATCCGGCATTTGAACACGATGCCTGCGGCATCGGCTTCGTCGTCAATATGAAAGGAAAAAAATCCTATGATATCATAGACCAGGCTCTGACGATTCTGGAAAATCTGAAGCACCGTGGTGCCGAAGGCGCCGATGCCCAGAGCGGTGACGGCGCAGGGATTCTCGTACAGATACCGCATCAGTTTTTCTGCCGTGAATGTGACGTCCTGGGCTTTACCCTGCCGCCGGAAGGAGAGTATGGCGTCGGTATGATTTTTGCCCACCGCTATGAAACATTCCGCAAGAAACAGATGGAAGAATTCGAAAAAATCGTCAACGAAGAAGGCCTGTCCATCCTCGGCTGGCGTGACGTACCGGTCGATGAAAGCCTCATCGGGAGCATCGCCAAGACAATCCGGCCTCATTTCCTGCAGGTCTTTATCCGCAAGGATCCGGCTCTTACCAACCCGATGGATTTTGAACGCAAATTGTATATCATCCGCAAGATGGCAGAAAAGAAGATCATCCCGGCCAGTCAGGAAAAGGGCTCCGATTTCTACATCGCCAGTCTGTCTTCGCGGACGATTGTCTATAAAGGCATGCTGACCTCTATCCAGCTGCGCCATTTTTATCTGGACCTGTCCGACCTGGATTTTACGACATCCATGGCACTCGTCCATTCCCGTTTCAGCACCAATACCTTCCCCAGCTGGGCCCGGGCCCATCCGAACCGCTATATCGTCCACAACGGGGAAATCAATACCATCCAGGGGAATGTAAACTGGCTCAATGCCCGGGAAAGCAAATCCAGATCCAGTGATTTCCCGGACCTGGAAAAAGTCTTTCCCGTCGTCGATGACAGCGGCAGCGATTCGGCCATGTTCGACAACTGTCTGGAATACCTGTACATGACAGGGCACTCCCTGCCCCATGCCATGATGATGATGATTCCGGAACCGTGGGAAAAAGATCCGCTCATGAGCAAGGAAAAGCGGGATTTTTACCGCTATCACAATTTCATGATTGAACCGTGGGATGGCCCGGCCGCCATCGGATTCTGTGACGGCATCGTCATCGGCGGCATGCTCGACCGCAACGGCCTGCGCCCTGCCCGGTACTACGTCACCCGCGATGACCGGGTCATTGCCAGTTCGGAAGTGGGGGCTCTCTCTATTCCGCCGGAAGAGGTGCTCTACAAAGGCCGTCTTCAGCCGGGGAAGATGCTCCTCGTCGATACGCAGCAGCAGCGCATCATCGACGACGAAGAAATCAAACAGCAGATTGCCACGGAATTTCCTTATGGGGAATGGTATAAGAAGCACGTCATCGATCTGGACGATCTCATGTCCCGCCAGAATCTCATCGGCAGCGACAAAACGATCCCTTATGATCTGAAAGAGCAGGAAATGGTCTTTGGCTATACGCAGGAAGATATGGACAAAATCATCCTGCCCATGGCCCGCGATGGCAAGCAGCCCATTGACTCGATGGGCATGGACGTATCCCTGCCCGTCCTTTCAGACCGGCCCCAGCTGCTGTACGATTATTTCCAGGAAAACTTCGCCCAGGTCACCAATCCGCCTATCGACGGCGTGCGGGAAAATATCGTCATGAGTTCGCTCGTCATGGCAGGGAACGTCGCCAATATCATGGATCCCGATGATGAAAACACGGCCGCTCTCTACCTGAAACGGCCCATTCTCACCAATGAAGAAATGGCCGTCATCAAATCTCTCATGACGGATAAGCTCCACACCTCGGTCATTTCCATGCTGTATCCCGTAGGCGGCGGCCCCGACGCGATGGAAACGGCTATTGAATCACTCTGCATCGATGCGCTGAAAGCCATCCGCAACGGCGCCAATATCCTGATTCTGTCCGACCGGGGCATCAACTCCCGTATGGCCGCCATCCCGGCCCTGCTGGCAACGGCCGCGCTCCATCATTTTCTCATCCGCAAGACCGTCCGTTCCGACGTCGGCCTCATCCTGGAATCAGGGGAACCGCGGGAAATCCATCATTTCTGCACCCTCGTCGGCTACGGCATCACGGCGGTCAATCCCTATGTCGCCCTGGAATCCATCAAGGAACTGGCGGCGAAAAAGAAGCTGGGAAAAATATCCTGTGAAGAAGCACGGGAAAACTATATCCGGGCTGCCGTCAACGGCATGCTGGCCGTCATGTCCAAGATGGGCATTTCGACCATCCACAGTTATCATGGCGCCCAGATTTTTGAAGCCGTCGGTATCAGCCGCGACCTGATCCAGAAATATTTCGTCAATACACCCAGCCCCATCGGCGGCATCGGCCTTACGGAAATAGCCAGAGAAAACGCGCTGCGTCATGAAGCGGCATTTTCTGGCAGCGACACACTGCCCAAAGGGGATATCTACCAATATCACAAGGGCGGCCAGGCGCATATCATCGACCCGCAGGCAGTCCAGCTGCTGCAAAAATCCTGCCGCACCAATGACTATGACCTGTACCGCGAATATGCCGACCGGGTCAATACGTCGTCCACATATCGTCTGCGCGATCTGCTGGAATTCGTCTATCCTGCGGGCTGCAGCATCCCTATCGAAGAAGTCGAGTCGGAAGATAATATCGTCAAACGGTTCCGCACCGGCGCCATGAGCTACGGTGCCCTCAGCAAGGAAGCCCACGAATGTGTGGCCCGGGCCATGAATCGTCTCGGCGGCATGAGCAATACTGGCGAAGGCGGCGAAGACGCAGCCCGTTTTGATACGGATACGAATGATAAGATCAAGCAGGTTGCTTCGGCCCGTTTCGGCGTAACCAGCAACTATCTGGTCCATGCGGCGGAACTGCAGATCAAGTGCGCCCAGGGTGCCAAGCCCGGTGAAGGCGGCCATCTGCCGGGCAGCAAGGTCTATCCTGACATTGCCAAAACACGCCACGCCACGACCGGCGTCGCCCTCATTTCCCCGCCGCCTCATCACGATGTTTATTCCATCGAAGATCTGGCCGAACTCATTTTTGACCTGAAAAATGCCAACCGCAATGCCCGTATCGGCGTCAAGCTCACCAGTGGTGCCGGCATCGGTACCATTGCCGCCGGCGTCGTCAAAGCCAAAGCCGATGAACTGACTATCAGCGGCTTCGACGGTGGTACCGGGGCATCACCGCGGACCAGTCTGCGCCATGCCGGTCTTCCCTGGGAAATCGGCCTTTCGGAAGTACAGCAGACACTGCTGCTCAATCAGCTCCGCGACCGGGTGCGCGTCGAAGTGGACGGCAAACTGCTCACGGGCCGCGACGTAGCCATCGCCGCCTTGTTCGGTGCCGAACTGTTCGGATTCGGCACGGCTCCCCTCATGGCCATCGGCTGCCACATGCTCCGCGTATGTCATCTCAACACCTGCCCGTACGGTGTCTGCACACAGAATGAAAAACTGCGAAAGAATTTCAAGGGCAAGCCAGAATATATCATCAATTTCATGCATTTCATCGCCCGGGACCTGCGGGAAATCATGGCCCGTCTGGGCTTCCACAAAATCGACGATATGGTCGGCCGCTATGATCTCCTGAAACAAAAAGATGCTGCACCGAACTGGAAGGCCGCTACGGTCAACCTGAAGCAGCTCCTCTATCGTCCGTACACGGATATCCACATCGGCCATCATTTCACGACACCCCAGGACCATGAAATTTCCAAGACCCTGGATATGTCGAAACTGGTGCGCATGTGCCGTCCGGCGCTGGAACAGAAGAAACACATCCGTGCCCGCCTGCGCATCAAGAATACGGACCGTGTCACCGGAACCCTTCTTGGCAGTGAAATCACGCGGCGCTACGGGGAAGAAGGGCTGGCAGAAGATACGATCAAGCTCTGCTTCGTCGGATCAGCCGGTCAGAGTTTCGGCGCATTCATTCCCCGTGGTCTGACCCTGGAACTGGAAGGCGATGCCAATGATTATCTCGGCAAGGGCCTCTCAGGTGGCAAGATTATCGTCCATCCACCAGTAGAATCGGTATTCCCTGCAGAAGACAACATCATCATCGGCAACGTAGCTTTCTATGGCGCGACCAGTGGCGAAGCCTATATCAACGGCATCGCCGGTGAACGGTTCTGCGTCCGCAACAGCGGCATCACGGCTGTCGTCGAAGGCGTAGGCAATCACGGTTGTGAATACATGACCGGCGGCCGCGTCCTCGTACTGGGCCGTACAGGGCGGAACTTTGCCGCCGGCATGTCCGGTGGTATCGCCTACGTATACGACCTGGAACCGACAAACTGCAATCAGGACCTGGTACATCTGGGAGATCTCACCGATGAAGGCGAAGTCTCCATCGTCAAGGACATGCTCGCCCGCCATGTCCAGTACACCGGCAGCGAACTGGGCCACCGTCTCCTGGAAAACTGGGAAGACACCCAGGGCCGCATCACCCGCATCATCCCGACGGCTTATGAAGAAATGCTGGCTCTCATCGAAAAAGCAAAGGCTGAAGGCCACACAGATAAAGAAGCCCACATGATTGCGTTCCAGACAAAACACGGAAAATAATCCCAGCAGTACATAAGAAAAACCGGCAACGACTGCGCGCCTTTATGGCGCAGTTGTTGCCGGTTTTCCTGTTCCAGTTTTATTTCAGAAATGATTCTATCTGGCTGGCTTTGAGCACCCTGCCAGCTGATACCACTTTTTCATCTACGACAAGAGCCGGCGTGCTCATGACGCCGTACCGGGCAATCTGGGCAAAATCCGTTACGTACTCAATTTCGGCATCAATGCCGAGATGCTGGACGGCTTCTTTCGTCACAGCCAGCAGTGCTTCGCATTTGCTGCATCCACTTCCTAACACTTTGATTTTCATCATACATTATCCTCCTGACTTATTTTTTCTTTCAATCCGGCAATACGACACCGGATTTGTTCCATGACATCGATATAAGCTGCATCATCTTTCCCGGTCGGATCTTCCAGTCCCCAGTCTTCATGATGCCTGCCCCGGACAGCCGGGCACTGTACGCCACATCCCATAGTGATGACCCAGTCTGCACGGGGAAGTTCGGAAATCAGCTTGGGCCTCTGTCCGTTTTTTATGACATCTATACCATATTTTGCTGCCATCAGCCGTACGACATCGGGGTTGATGGCATCTTTACTATGCGTACCGGCAGAATAACTGGAAAAAACATCTCCTGCCATCGCTCTCCCGAATGCCTCGGCAATCTGGCTGCGGCAGGCATTATGGGTACAAATAAAGGCAACAACGGGTTTACGTTTTTTCATATGAGAACCACCTCTTTGTGTGATTAGCAATCCTGACTAACGCCAGCATAACAGGAACTTCCGTCAGCACCCCTACAGTTGTAGCCAATGCTACCGGACTGGCTGTACCGAACAAAGCAATGGCTACAGCAACAGCCAATTCAAAAAAATTAGAAGCGCCGATCATGCCCGCAGGAGCCGCGATTTCAAAGGGAAGATGTATGACTCTGGAAGCTCCATAAGCTATGAAGAAAATAAAAAATGTCTGAATCGTCAGCGGGATGGCAATGAGGACAATATGAAGCGGATTGCTAAGAATGATATTGGCCTGAGAGCTGAAGATAATGACCAGCGTCAATAATAGCCCAACGGTCGTAGCCCCATCAAACTTATGTACAAAAACCTGTTCCAGATAATCCCGGCCTTTACTCCGGACAACCTGTATCCGTGTAATAATTCCCGCCAGCAAAGGCAGGACGACAAATAAACCGACACTGATAAAAAGTGTACTATACGGAACGATAACCTGCGAAACGCCCAGAAGAAATTTTACGATAGGCACAAAGGCTATCAGGATAATGAGATCATTCGTAGCTACCTGAACTACCGTATATGCCGGATTCCCATGGGTCAGCGTGCTCCAGACAAAAACCATGGCCGTGCATGGTGCTGCACCCAAAAGGACAGCGCCGGCCAGATACTGTCTCGCCAGTTCTGGTGTCATAAAACTGGCAAAAACATCATAGAGAAAAACATACGCTATAAAATACATTGTAAATGGCTTAATCAGCCAATTTGTAATCCAGGTGACAAATAATCCTTTGGGGTTCCTGCCGACTTCCCGGACACTCTGGAAATCTACTTTAATCATCATGGGATAAATCATAATCCATATCAATACGGCAATGGGGATTGATATGCCCGCAATTTCCATGCTCCCCAATATGGCAGGTATTTGCGGGATACTATGTCCGATCAGTATTCCCACTGCCATACAGAGCAGAACCCATATTGTAAGATATTTTTGAAAAAAATTAATTCCCGATTCTTTACGATTCATACGATTCACCTCACGTCTTATGTGATATTACCGGTCTGCGCCTGTTGCGTCCTCATCGGAACAGGGCTCCGCCTTCCGGTAGCAGTCAGGACCGCAATTCAGGGAATCGATAAAGGAACGGAATGCCGTAAGGACATCACAATTGAGGGAATAGTAGGTATTCTTCCATTCTTTACGGCTTTTTACCAGTCCACATTCTGTCAGTATTTTCATATGATGAGACAACGTGGGCTGGGTGATCTGAAAATGTTCCAATAACTTACAGGCGCACATTTCTCCTTTTGTCAGCAGCCCGACAATCTGCAGACGGTTGGAATCCCCCAGCGCCTTACATATGAGGGACACATCTATAGCATTCATTTTACCACCTCACAATAATACATATCGTAGAGCATTGAAACCGTATCCGACCAGAATGATTCCCACTACACAGATGGCTACAAAGACGCCCAGCAATTTTGGCTTTACGGCCTTGCGCAGTAAAATCAGGGACGGCAGGCTGAGTGTCGTCACGGCCATCATGAAACTGAGGACAGCACCGAGAAGAGCCCCTTTTCCCAGCAGTGCTTCGGCAATGGGAATAGTTCCAAAAATATCAGCATACATGGGAACGCCTACCAGCGTCGCAAGGATGACGCCCCATTGATTCTGGCTCCCCAAAACGGTTTCGACCATAGTTTCCGGAATCCAGTTGTGAATCAGTGCTCCTATGCCTACGCCGATCAGAATATAGGGAAATACTTTTTTAAATGTCCCGGTCATCTGGTCTCTGGCAAATGACAGCCTGTCCCGTACGGTCAGTTCAGCCGGTTCTATATCCGGGCCGGCAACAGCCTGACGGATAAAATCTTCGACCTCATTTTCCAGATGCATCCGTTCTATGACCGAGCCCCCTATGACGGCAATGATAAGGCCAAACACGACATAGGCCGCTGCAATCTTATACCCAAAAATACTAATCAGCAGGACGAGACTCCCCAGATCTACCATAGGCGACGAAATGAGGAACGAAAAGGTAACTCCCAACGGAAGGCCGGCACTGGTAAATCCCATAAACAGCGGAATGGATGAGCATGAACAAAAGGGAGTAACCGTTCCCAGCAAAGCTCCCATGATATTCGCCCCGATTCCATGAAACCGGCCCATAATTTTCCGGCTCCGCTCGGGAGGGAAAAAGCTCTGGATATACGAAATAGCAAAAATCAGGACACAGAGAAGCAGAGTAATCTTGATGACATCATATAAAAAGAACTGCAGGCTGCCACCCAGCCGGCTCTCTATATCCACGCCGGCCCATATCAATCCATCCGTAACCAGACCGTTCAGCCATTGCATCCCTAAAATCTGATTTTGAATAAACAACCACATCATACGCACCTCCTTCTTATCACATTTATCTTTATCTATGTGATAAGAATACTACTCACATCGATATTTGTCAATATGAGTAGTGGATGAGGCGGTAAAAAAATATACCTGCCACCGGCAAAGTATAGTATAATAGTATCATTCTCCCATGAAAGGATGATAGATATGTATATTGATGACGCTGAAGGGATGGTATTCCGTCCTCCCAGTGAAGCCTATAGTTTTATATTGCGTGCCACCATCGGTTGTTCCCACAATACGTGCACGTTCTGTCCTATGTACAAGGAATCGCGGTTCCGGATCCGTCCCCTTGCAGAAATCGACGGCATCATTGAACGCGGTGCCGCTGCGTATCCTTATGTGCGCCGTGTATTTATCGCCGATGGCGATGCCCTGGTCCTGAAAACAGAAGACCTGCTGCATATCATAAAAAAATGCTACGATTTATTTCCCCGCCTGACCCGCGTCGGTGCCTATGCGACTCCTGCAGATATCGACCGCAAGACGCCGGAAGAACTGGCCGCGCTCCACGAAGCCGGTCTTGGGATTCTCTATACGGGAATCGAAAGCGGCGACGATGCCGTTCTCACACGGGTCCATAAAGGCACGACGGCAGAACTCACCGTGCGGGCCGGTCAGAAAGCGCTGGCCGCGGGTTTCAAATTATCTGCCATGATTCTGCTCGGTCTGGGCGGGCAGGAACGGACCCACGAACATGCCCTGCACACGGCAGAAGTCGTCTCCGCCATCAATCCTACTATGCTCAGCGCCTTGTCCCTTATCATTCCTGAATTTGTTCCCCTGTACAACGAAGTGCTGGATGGCACCTTTACGCCTCTGACGGCCCGGGGATTTATCCGGGAACTGGACGAGCTCCTGCGCCATACGGAAATGACCGAACCCTGTATTTTCCGCAGCAACCACGTTTCCAATCTCTATCCCGTAGGCGGCACGCTGCCCAAAGACAAAGAAGCCATGCTACAGGCACTGGAACAGATGATGCCCCACATGGACGGTACGACTCCCATTCTGGGCGACGTAACGCATTTTTAAAACAAAAAAACAGAGGATGCTGCAATACAGGCTTTTAGAGCCATTCTGCGCATCCTCTGTTTTATTTTTATATATTCTCTTTTAATGCTGAGCCGGAACGGTAATGGTTTCGCGCTGTTTTTCTGCATTCCGCGCTTCTATCTTATCCATATTGCGGGCAAAAATCCCGGCCAGGATCGACCCGGTGACCTGATGGATAGCGGCACCGACAGCGGCCGGAATGGCCACGGCCGGAGCAAAGAAGACAGAGACGAGGGAAATAGCCAAGGCATCGTTCTGCATGCCGACTTCCAGTGTAACGGAATGCTGCTGTTTTTTGCCCAGTCCCAATTTACCCGTAACGAAATAACCGATGAGGAAACCTCCCAGATTATGAATGAGTACCATGAGAATGATGAAGAAACCCATTTCCAGAATCTTGGCACCATTGATGGCAATAACGCCGCCGACGATGACCAGTACGCCAAAAGCTGAAATGAGTACCAGTACTTTCGACAATGAAGCAACGTGCTTTTCCCCCATGACGCGATGAACGATAAGACCCAGAACCAACGGAACCAGAATAACTTTCATGACCGTCATGGCCATGGCAAAGAAGGAAACTTCAACCCACTGGCCAGCCAGTCCCCAGACGATAAAGGGCATCATGATGGGGGCCAGCAGGGTCGAACAGGTCGTGATGGATACGGACAGTGGCACATCAGCCTTTGCCAGGAAGCCCATGACGTTGGATGCCGTACCGCTCGGGCAGGACCCCAGCAGAATCATGCCGACTGCCATTTCAGGCGGCATCTGAAAAGCCAGCACCAGACCATAGGCCAGAAGCGGCATAATCGTGTAATGGGCCGTGCAGCCAATGAGGACTTCCTTCGGCCGTTGCAGGATAAGTTTGAAATCTTTGGCATGCAGCGTCATCCCCATGCCAAACATGATAACTCCCAGAAGCAATACCGTATGCGGTACAGCCCATAAAAATGCGCCCGGCATAAAATATGCCCAGATGACGACAAGGAATACGATGTACGTCAGATTCTTTCCTACAAAACCACTTAACTTCCCGATTAAATCCATCATATAAATCCCCCCGATGATACTGTACGAATGAAAACATAACTATACCCCAATAACAAATCCTGCAGCTGCTCCGACTTTTATAAAAAAAACACGCTTTGCCTCTGTAAAAGAGACAAAGCGTATAGCTCTGCGGTACCACTCTTATTGTCGTAACGACCCCTCTGTACATCTCCGGAGCCCCCGCTCCTTGCAATGCCTGACCTGATAACGGTGGTCTTCCGGCTGCGTCTACTTGCAAAGCGTTCGGGCAGCTGCTCATGGGTGACTTCACGGTATCTGCCCATCCCGTCTCTCAGCCTGCAACGGGTCTCTGTCATGGGGGAATACCCTTACTACTCCCAATCAACACTGTGTCTGTGGATTTGTTGATGCTTATTATACGCACGGTGTATGAGAAAGTCAAGAAGTTTTTTTCTTCTTATCTTTAAAAAAGCACGTATTAAAACGTTAAACTTAAAATTATTAATATTGATTATTCGGACATTCTCATTAATAATTAACGTCCCGTATTCATAGAATCTTAGAATTGTAATGCATTCCTTCTCGTTATTTCAAATTTCATTTTGTCTTACTTTTACTGAAATTTGTAGTATAATGAAGAAAAATCCCGTAAACCAAGGAGGTCCTGCCTTATGAAAAAGATATGTTTCTTCCTCGTCCTGCTCGTTACGTTAGCAGGTGTATCCTTTGCCGCAGATACGGCCAGTTCATCACCTGCAGCCGCCACACCAGCTTTGGCCAGCCAGCCGGCAGCGGATACGGTACGCTTTGACAACGAACGGACGGTCCTTCTGGTCCGCACGACACAAAGCGGCTACCCCGTCCGTTTCATGGAGCAGCGTCTGCGCCAGCCCTTCCGCCTTCCCTACTGGGACCGTCTGTCTGCAACAGAAACCATCTCTCCGGAAGATATTACAGAAGATACGATGCAAAAACTGGCCGGATCGTACAAGGCGGATATCGTCCTCGTACCGGTCGTGCGCACCTGGGTCTGGCGGCAGTATCACGCATACCGCGGCTGGTACGATGATGACGAATTTTTCACAGAATGCTGGTATGACCTGCGGGTATACGCTTACAATGCCAAAGACCAGACACTAAAGAGCTATAGTTCCCGCGGCTCAGAACGGGATGAAGCCTCTATCCTCAACGATCCTAATGAAATCCTGGGACGGGCCATGGACCAGATTCTGGAAAAAATGCCGTACAAACGTATCCCGACAGACATCGAACGATAATCAGCCGCTGATTTTACGCTGAGAAGCTTCCATCCAGGCCGCACCGGCAATTCCCGGCGTCGTCATTTCCCATGGGGACAGGATATGTTCCATCTGTTCTTCCGTAAGGATGTGATGTTCCCGGATAATATCCCGTACGGGCCGTTTGGTCGCATAAGCTTCCCGTGCCAGGAAGGACGCTTTTTCATAGCCGATATGTGGCAGCAGTGCCGTGATGATGCCGACACTGTGGTCTACCCAGTACTGGCACTGGCTGCGGTTGGCTTCCAGTCCCTTCAGCAGTTTATCGATGAACGCATGAATGGCATTCGTCAGGCACTGCATGGCACTGAAAAGATTATATGCCATGACCGGTTCCATGACGTTGAGTTCAAACTGGCCGTTTTCCGAAGCGAAGGTGACGGCCAGATCGTTGCCGATGACCTGATAGCAGGCCTGGTCGAGCACTTCTGCCATGACCGGATTGACTTTCCCCGGCATGATGGACGAACCGGGCTGACGGGCTGGCAGTTTCAGTTCATTGAGGCCACAGCGCGGGCCCGATGCCATGAGGCGGAAGTCATTTGCCATTTTAATCAGCACCAGAGCCGTGCATTTCATGGCCGACGATACTTCGGCAAATCCGTCCGTATTATTGGTCATGTCGATGAGATTGCTGGCCGTCGTAAACAGTTCGCCCGTAAGTCCCGACAATTCTTTGGCCACACCGCGGATATACTGCGATTCGGCATTGAGGCCCGTACCGACGGCAGTGCCGCCCATATTGATGGTATGTACACCTTCAAGAGACCGTTTGATCCGTTTGCGACCGCGATGTACGGCTGATGCATAGGCGCCCATTTCCTGGCCCAGTGTCACCGGGACCGCATCCTGCAGGTGTGTCCGGCCCATTTTGATGACATCTTTAAAGGCTTCCTCTTTATCGAGAAGCGCCAGTTCCAATGCCCGCAGTGCATCATTCAGTTTTTTGCCTTTCAGGATGAGGCAGACCTTCATACTCGTAGGAAATACGTCGTTTGTAGATTGGGCCATATTTGCATGATTATTCGGCGATACGATATCATAGCGTCCCTTGGGCTGGCCCAGGATTTCCAGTGCGCGGTTGCAGAGCACTTCGTTCATATTCATATTGACCGATGTGCCGGCACCACCCTGAATCGGATCGACAGGGAACTGATCCAGCCATTTTCCCGCCAGGATTTCATCGGCGGCCTGCACAAGGGCTGTGCCGATTTTCTTCGGCAGACGGCCTGTTTTCATGTTGGCCAGCGCAGCTGCTTTTTTGACCAGCGCCATGGCATGGATGAAATCCGGGTCGAGATGATTGCCTGTAATATGGAAATTTTCCATAGCACGCATGGTCTGTACGCCATAATATACATCATCCGGCACATTCATTTCTCCCAAAAAATCATGTTCTGTTCTCATGATACCCCTCCTGGTCACGCACTGTTGTATACAGTATGCAATGATTATGATAAAAAAATAAATAAAAATTTATGAATCCATATTTCCTAGGAATCAGCATAGCAAAAGGCGCTGCCGGATTTATGTCCAACAGCGCCTTTGCCGCATGTCCTATGAAATTTAGCTATATCTTAACGCTATTTGAAATGGTTGTCAAGATGGAGTATGCCACAACGGATACAGGATATATTCTTCCATATCGTGTAATTTATTGAATATAATTCTAATTTCTTTAAATATTTACATTGTCTTCCGATTGCCTTATAATTTTCTTAGGATAAGTCTATCTTAAAATTTTGTTTTTATAAAGGAGACGATTTGCATGGAATTAGAAGAAATGTGGAAAAAGATGGTCGATTGTCTGCACAAAGAAGTTAAACCTGCCACAGGGTGTACGGAGCCGATATCTCTTGCCTACGCATCGGCTGTAGCCGCAGAAAAGCTGGGCCAGCCCGTAGAGAAAATCGAAGCAAGGGTATCGGCGAATATGATGAAAAACGGTATGGCCGTCATCGTACCGGGAACGGAAACACCGGGGCTGTACATTGCGGCAGCTGTCGGTGCGCTGGGCGGTGACCCTAAAGGCGGTCTGCAGGTACTGAAACGCTTGTCTCCCGAAGTCGTACGGAAAGGCAAAAAGATGGTCGCTGACAAGCTCGTATCCGTCGATATCGCTGACGTACCCAACGTTCTCTATTCCGAAGCCAAAGTCTATGGCGGCGGTCATACGGCACGGGTCTGCATTGCCGACGATCACACCAATGTCGTGCGTATTGAAAAAGACGATGCCGTCCTCTTTGAAGCACCGCCCATGAAGAGCGACGAAGTCTCCCCGGAAGAACAGTTCCTGAACAACCTGACATTAAAGGACGTCTATCAGTTTGCAACGGAATGCCCCATTGACGATATCCGCTTCATGGAAGAAGCCGCCAAATTGAATGAAGAATTGTCCAAAGTCGGTCTTTCCGAAAAATACGGCCACTGCATCGGCTATACGATGAAATCAGAAATCCACACGGGCTTCCTGAGCAATGCCCTGCAGGATACGATTATCATGAAAACAGCCGGAGCATCTGACGCCCGCATGGGAGGTGCCCCGCTTCCGGCCATGACCAATTCCGGTTCCGGTAACCAGGGCATTACCGCCACCATTCCTGTCGTCGTAACGGCCCAGAAAGTAAAAGCATCCAAAGAACAGCTTATCCGTGCCCTTACCATGTCCCACATGACGGCCATCTACATCCACAGTTTTCTCCCCAAACTGTCAGCTCTCTGTGCCTGCGGCACGGCTGCTATGGGTGCCGCTACGGGGATGGTCTGGCTTCTGGGTGGCAAATTCCAGGACGTACAGGACACGATTTCCAATATGACCGGCGACCATATCGGCATGGTATGTGACGGCGCCGGAAACAGCTGCACCCTGAAAGTGGCCACTGCCTGCGATGCCGCCTGCCGGGCTGTCATGCTCAGTCTGCACAATATCCGCGTAACCGGCAGTGAAGGCCTGGTCAGCAACAATCCCGATGAATCCATCCGCAACATTGGCGAACTGGCTAAAAAGGGAATGGAACAGACCGATAAGGAAATCCTGCAGATCATGCTCCACAAAAACAAGCTCGATACCTGAAACGTTTCAGACAGCTTTTGAAAACAAAAGAATTTACACAAACATAAAAGCCGAAGCAAGATGAGCATTTTCCCATCTTGCTTCGGCTTTTATTATTACAGGTCTTTTTTCAGATAAATCACATTGGGCATAGGATTGTGGTAATACGCCGGGATTTCTGTAAACCCGAACCGTTCATACGTATGGATGGCGCTCTTCATCGTATCGGTGAACGAATCCAGCACCATTTCTTTATATCCGTCCGCGCGGGCCTGCCGGACAATCTGCTCTACGAGCATGCGGCCGGCATGAAGATGACGGTATGCCGGTTTTACGTACAGGCGTTTCATTTCGCACCGGCGGTCATCATGACAGTGATAGGCAACACAACCGATAACCATCCCGTCATCGGCCACAGCCGCATAGATGCGCCCGTAAGGCGGTACATAGCGTTGTTCCAGATGGGCCAGCTCATCCGACAAATTCTGAAAGCTCAGATCCATGTGCAGAGAATCGGTATATTCCACAATCAGCTTCTTTAATTCAGGAAGCCGCTGCGTTCCATCAATAATTTTCATGCCAATCCCTCCCGTACCTTTTTTCTTTTAGTATACTACAGAGCTTTGGTTTTTCCTATATATGACCCGCTCATCCCTAAAACGCATAAATTAATAGTTAGAGCTTGTATTCATGCAGCGTATCATATACAATAAGTATAATATGTTATTCCCGGAGGTGATGATCATGTTTACCAAGCGCGTACTGGCTATCCATGATTTATGCTCTTTTGGCCGATGCTCGCTTACTGCTGTCGTACCGGTTATTTCTGCCATGGGATTTCAAGTCTGTCCCCTGCCGACATCCTTGTCGAGTAATAATATAACCTATCCCACCTGTTATAGTTCGGATGTATTACCCGATACACGTTTATTCATGGAGAAATGGGAGGAAATCGGTTGTTCCTATCAGGCTATTTACAGTGGCTTTTTATCAGATTTCCAACAAATTCAGATTGTCAGGGAAGCCATCAGCCGTTTTTCTGACGAAGATACTCTCGTCGTCATCGATCCGGTCATGTCATTCGACGACCATCCTCTTCCGTCTTATACACCGGATATGATTGAAAACATGCGCAGCCTTATACGGCAGGCCACGGTCATTACACCTACGCTGATGGAAGCCTGTATGCTGACCGGGACACCAGTTGTCCCATCTCCCCCTTCCTTGAAGGACGTTCTCCGGCTGTGTCATCTGCTCTCCTCACTGGGGCCGCGGTATATCGTGATTACCCGTATTCCCGCATCAGATATAAAGATAAACAGCGTCAGTTTTGACGGCCTTACCCACACCTATGATGAATGCCGGATTCACCGCACGCGGAAATGTGTCGATGGCCTGAACGATTTATTCGCCAGCGTCCTAACAGGCGCACTGCTCCGGAATCATTCCATTCACATGGCCATGCGCCTGTCTCTCGATTTCCTGTCCTATGCCCTTGATTATACCCGTCAGGCCGGTTCCGACGCCCGTGAAGGAATCCAGATTGAACCGTGCTTACGACAGCTTCTCAAGATTTAACGAGACAGTCTTTTTGTATTTTGAAAGAATATATCCTGCACAACAGACGAAAAGGGCCAGTGCCGCCGGAACGACAAATTCTGTCCAGCCGCCAGCCGTCTGCATAATCAGCTGTCCTACGATTTTATCATGCATAATCATAGAACCCGCCGTCCAGCCCAGAAGGCCGGCACCGCCATAGAGTACAACAGGAAAGCGGTCCATGATTCTGCCAATGACCGTACTGCCGCAGACGATGATGGGGATACTGATGAGAAATCCGCAGGCGACGAGGAGAAAACTGCCATGAGAGGCCCCGGCAATAGCCAGTACATTATCGACGCCCATGGCCGCATCGGCAATGATGATGGTCCGGATAGCCCCCATCAGATTATCCGAAGCATTAATCTGTTCATTATGCTCTGCCGGCAATAATAATTTTACAGCAATGGGCAGCAGGATAAGTCCGCCCAGAACCTGCAGATAGGGAATCGTCAGGAGCCATACGGCAATCAGCGTCATAACCAGGCGGATGACGACAGCTCCCCCCGTGCCGATGAGGATGGCTTTTCTGCGCAGAGCCGCCGGCAGCTTATTGGCCGCCATGGCAATGACGACAGCATTATCGCCACCGAGCAGAATATCCAGCATAATGATAGAAATGAGGGCCGTCACAAAATCCCAGGAAACAAAGGTCCATTCCATGATGTATTCTCCTTTACATGAACATACGATAAAAAAATGAGACTTTCCCATGCCGTCTGACGGACAGTATGGAAAAGTCTCACCTATTGTAAAATGGTTACAACGCAGGCGCCAGCCCAATCGGGCATGCATGTTGACGCCAGCTAAAAGGTTACTCCCTTTTACTACTATATGTGGTTGTGCGAATAGTATACCAGATACGGAGGCCTCGTGTCAATAGAATTTAGAATGCCGGAATGACCGCTCCCTTGTATTTTTCTTCCATGAATTTCTTGATAGGTTCGCTCTGATAAATCTGGACAATCTTCTTGTATGTCGGATTGTCGGCATCCTGTTCTCTTACGACCAGTACAGCCGCAAAAGGCGAATCCTTATCTTCCCGGAACAGCGAATCTGCCATCGGGTTGAGTCCTGCTTCCAGCGCATAATTTGTATTGACCGCTGCCAGATCGACATCATCCAGGGAACGGGGAAGCTGGGCCGCGTCAAGTTCTACAATCTGATAATTCTTAGGATTTTCTGTAATATCTGTAATGGCCGGGAATTCTACGCCATCTTTCGTCTTGATGAGTCCGGCCTTTGCCAGAAGAAGAAGGGCACGGGATCCATTGCTCGGATCGTTCGGAATGGCAATCTTGCCTCCTTCTGGCAGGTCTTTCAAATCCTTGTATTTATGAGAATAGACTGCCATAGGCGCTACGAGGGTTTTGCCGATAGCTTTCAGCTTCAACCCTTTTTCTGTACCATGTTGTCCAGAAATGGTTTATGCTGATAGGAATTCATATCGAGTTCCCCGTTATCCAGCGCCGCATCAGGCGTAACAAAATCAGAGAATTCTACGACCTGGATATCGATTCCCTGTTTAGCTGCTTCTTTCTTGACTTCTTCCATGATTTCCGCATGAAGCCCCTGGGTAACGCCTACCTTGACAGGCTTCTTATCCTGAGAACTGCTGGAACCAGAATTAGATGAACTGCCACAGCCAGCGGCAAATACGCTGATGGCAGCAATGGCAGCAACGGTAATAATTGTCTTGACTACATGTTGCATGGGCTCTGCTCCTTTTCCATACAAAACTTTGAGAAATGGCGGATTCATCTTCCCGCTGTACCATTTTCGAGGCGAAGAAAAAGCCATCAACAGACGGTGATGGCTTGTGAATCAATCGGTATTCATCTGCCGGAACCTTCCGTTGGAATTGGCACCTTTCTGTAATAGCAGGTTGCCGCAGCGTCACCGGGCCAGTCCCTCAGCTGCTCTTGATGAAATCATATTCTCTTATTGAAGCAAATTCTACCATGGAATACAGAATCCATTTGTAGCCATTGATACGAATTTCTAAAAAAGTCACGGGGAATATAAGAAATATGAATGTAATTCTATTTTTGTAATTTCAGAAATCACAGAATAGTCTCGTTAGGCCTTGCCGGTCAGACAAGTCCTATCATTTGTCCAAAATGCAGCAGCAATTGGATGCCATATCCAATAATAACGGTGCCACAGACGATGTTGATTCCACGGAGGACCCGGGCACTGAACCGGCTGCGGAAGCAGGAAATAATGAGGGTCAGTCCGGTAAACCAGAGGAAAGAAGCCAGCATGACACCACTGATAAAAGGCGAGGATTCAGCCCAGGAAAGAGTAACCTGAAAGGCTCCGAGAAGCATGGTGCCATCTAAAATAGCCTGGGGATTGAACCAGGTCACGATACAGGCTTCGGAAATCGTTTTGCGTACGGAAAGTGGTTTTAATTCGGCCGCCGTTTCCTGTCTGGAGCGGATGAGGCACAGACCGATGTAAAGAACGATCAGGCTGCCGATTCCCAGAATGACCAACTGTAATGCCGGAAATAATTGTAACAGCCTGCCTACGCCAAAAAAGCAGGCCAGTGACAAAGAAATGTCAAAAAAAATGACAATACAAGCCGTCAGCAAGGCCCGGCGGCGCGTACTGTTCAAGGCTGCATTAATCACAAACAGGTTCTGCATGCCAATGGGAGCCACATATGCCAGCCCCAGTGTCAGTCCCTGAAGGAAAAAAGTCATAATACGCCTCCTCTGTCAGCAGAACTTCTCTATTTCTGCGTCACTATAATACACAACTTTATTTAGTTTACCTGATACGCTCTCTGGCTGTCAACGTGGATTGAGCCTTTACAACGTTTCTGTAAACTGCATATTAGTCACACATATAGTAATTAACGTGTCATGTCTTGCAGGGCCTTACCGATTCTTTACACAACCTTTCTCGTACCTGTATGTTTACCACCTATGATGAAAAAGTAAACAAATCACAGGCAAAGGTAGGGATTTTCATGGCAAAAACGTATGTACTGGACACGAATGTCCTGATCCAGGCACCGTATACATTGCAATGTTTTGAAGAAAATCATCTCGTACTGCCCTTAGTCGTCCTGGAAGAACTGGACGGACTCTACCAGCTCGGCCCCGATGGCCAGACTCTGCATCCGGCCCTGTACGAAAACGAATTTCTTCTCCTCCGGGCCGATGCCTCACGGAATAAGACCCACCTGGGATGTATCCGTCACGGCCGGGCTGTACCACTTTTATATGCCGATGCAGCGCCCTACGGTGTCCGCCCGCGCAACGCCGGCCAGTATTTCCTGCAGGAAGCACTCATGCGCCCCGCCGATGAAGCGCCTCTGGTCATCATCAAAGGCCAGGCCGGTACTGCCAAAACATTTTATTCCCTTGCCGTAGGCCTGGAAAAAATCGTCAATCACCCTACCCGGGAATACCGCCGCATCCTCATCTGCCGTCCCAATGCCCAGTTTGATACGGATATCGGATTCCTGCCTGGCGATGAACAGGAAAAAATAGCGCCCCTGTTGCGCCCTATCCGCGACAATCTGGAACAGCTCGTCGATGGCAACGAAGACCTGCGCTATGAAAACGAACAGGAGCTGGCCGAGCGGATCGACGAAATCTTTGACCGGCAGATCATTCAGGCAGAAGCTCTCAATTTTATCCGCGGCCGTTCTCTTGAAAAAACCTACCTTATTATCGACGAAGCCCAGAACATGACCCCCAACCAGGTCAAAGGCATCATTACCCGCGTCGGGAAAGGCACCAAAATCATTCTTCTCGGCGATCCCAACCAGATTGACCGGCCATTCCTGGATGAACGGACCAACGGCCTCATGTATGCGGCAGAAAAAATGAAGGAAAGCCCCCTTTGCTGGCAGGTCACCATGCTTCCGGGAGAATGTGAACGGTCGGAACTGGCCCTCGATGCCATATTACGGCTTTCCTAATACGAAAAGGAGAAGGACTGGACGGATCAGTTCTGTCAATAAATGATACATGAAGAAATTTACCTATGAAAATATTACTCACGCGAAAGAATTGAACATATATCTGGAACAGGGAAACCGTGTACTGGGAGCCCTGGGTTATACCGATCATTCCGGCAAGCATACAGCCAAAGTCGCTATGACAGCAGGCAAACTATTGAAAAAGCTCGGATACGACGACCATACGGTAGAACTGGCCCGTATCGCCGGGTACATGCACGATCTGGGCAACAGCATCAACCGCGCCAGCCATGCCCAGACAGGAGCGCTCATGGCATTCCAGTTCCTGCGCAGCTGGGGAGCCCCTCTGGAAGATATCGCTATTATCATCTCTGCCATCGGCCAGCACGATGAATCGAACGGCACGGCCGTCGATCCCGTCTCGGCAGCCCTCATCCTGGCTGATAAAAGCGACGTGCGCCGCAGCCGGGTGCGCAATACCGTCCCGGAAACGTTTGATAAGCATGACCGGGTCAATTATGCCGCCCTGTCCTCGACACTGCACGTAGACGTACAGAAGCGGATTATTACGCTGGAAGTCGAACTCGATGAAGGCATATGTTCCCTTATGGATTATTTCGAAATTTTTCTCCAGCGCCTGCTCATGTACAAACGGGCCGCCGAAGTCCTGGGCCTGCGCTTCAAGATGAAAGCCAACGGCAGCAAAATCAGCTGATAGTCCGTTTCGTCAGACAGTCCGCAATGAACTGTGTCTGTACTGTGACGAAACCGCCATCTTTTCTGTGTATACTAAGGTCTATTGATATATGTTATTAGTTTTACCTGTCATCAGAAAAGAAGGTCCTATGCAAATGAAATGGAAATCCTGGCGCCGGCTGGGCGCCGCTGTCATGCTGTGTCTCTCACTGGGCAGCACGTCTTTTGCTGCCAATCATATTACCGGTGCTGAAGCCATCGGGGAAGTTACAGGAGATGGTGAACACGTCTCTCATGTCATCGTCCAGTACGATGCGCCGGTTCTTTCGTCTTCCCTTTCCCCTTCCGACTATACCGTCGATGGCCGGACGATTGAAAAAGTCTATACAAACACGGCAGCAGAAAAAACAACTGCCAGCACGGAATCAGGGAACTATGTCGTACTCCAGCTCCAGTCCCTGCCTCTCGTCGATTCCTCTGTCGATCCTCATCCGGAAGACGGCCCCGTCAAAGACCGTCAGAAAAAAGGCCACGGCGGCGGCCCCCAGCTGGGAAGCCACGGTAATCCCAGCCCACTTCCCGTCATGAAGGCAACCGTCAGCCAGACGGGATTTGTAAAAACGGCATCGGGCGCTCTCTATGGGCCGGAGGAAAGGATAGAAACTTCTAAATCCAGGGATCTGATCGTCGAAGATTTTATCCAGGGGACCTTTACGGACAGCCAGCAGCAGAATGCTGTATTAAAATATAATCTCTATGTTCCGGAAAACTACGATCCACAAAAGAAATATCCCCTCGTCCTTTTCATGCATGATGCCGGCGTCGTCTCACCGGACGTCAAAGCCACGCTCGTCCAGGGACTGGGAGCCGTCACCTTCGCATCGCCCGAATGGCAGTCCAGTCATCCCTGCTTCGTCCTGGCACTCCAGTACGACACGGTCATCGTCGATGACAATTACGACTACGGACCGGAACTGGATCGTACAATCCACCTCATCCAGTCTCTCTGCCAGACTTATTCCATTGATACACGGCGCATATACAACACAGGCCAGTCCATGGGCGGCATGACATCGATTGCCATGGATGTCAAATATCCTCACTTCTTTGCCGCATCATATCCCATCGCCTGCAAATGGAATGCCGCCGTTACGGCTCCTCTTGCCAGCCAGCCGCTCTGGACGGTCATCTGTGCAGGCGATGCCGGTGCCTACCCGAGCATGACGGAAATACTGGGGAATCTGGAAAAAGCCGGTACCAAAGTTGATTGCCAGACACTGGATGCCGATGTACCAGCCGCACAGCTGCAGGCCGGAGCCGCCTCTCTGATTGAACCAGACTGCAATCACTATCTTACGATTTACAAAGGCGGCAGCCACCGGTACACATGGCTGTATGCGTACACGATGAAGCCGGCACTGGAATGGATATTTTCCCAGAGCCTGCCGGAAACACACTAATTATCAAAAACGTCTTCCTGCCTCATTGACAGGAAGGCGTTTTTTTACGTACACTTACTATATACAAGATTTCCATATACAAGGAGGGTTTCCATGAAACAATACGATGTCATTATCATCGGCACCGGAGCAGCCAACATCATTGCCGACGCCGCAATCGGTCAGCATAAACATATTGCCATCATCGAACGGGGCCGGTTCGGCGGCACCTGCCTGAACCGGGGATGCATCCCGACGAAGGTCATGGTGACGGCAGCCAATCTGCTCTGCGAAATACGGGAAGGCGCCCGTATCGGGGTCACAGCAGAAAACGCCACGCTGGACTGGGATACAATGGCCCGCAGGCTGTGGCAGAAAATAGACGAAAGCCCGGCTATTCAGACTTATTATGACCAGTTCCCTGACGTCGATACGTATAACGGCACGGCCTCATTTACCGGCAAAAAAACGATTGCCGTGACAAAAACAGACGGCTCTTCAGAAGAACTGGAAGGCCGGCAGATTTTTATCGGGACTGGCGGACGGACGAACATTCCCGCACTCCCCGGCCTTGAAGAATGCGGTTATATTACGTCGGAAACATTCTTTGGCCCCAAATTCCCGGATAAACCCTATAAGAGCCTGATCGTCATCGGCGGCGGACCCATCGGCTGCGAATTTTCCCATGTCTTTGAAGCGGCCGGTACCCAGGTCACCATCGTCCAGCACAACGTCCGCCTCCTGCCGAAAGAAGAACCAGAAATCTCAGCGTTCATGCTGCGCCAGTTCCAGAACCGCCACATCGATGTCCGTCTGAATCAGGATACCCTATCTGTACGGAGCGAAGGCGATGAAAAGGTCCTGACCATCCGCAACCGTACAGACGGTACGACGGCAGAAGTACGGGCAGAAGAAATCCTCGTGGCCCCCGGCATCCGCCCTATGACAGAGCTGCTGCATCTGGAACATACCGATGTCCATCTCGACAGCCGCGGCTATATCCTGACCAATGAATTTCTCGAAACCAGCGCAGAGGGTATCTGGGCCCTGGGCGATGTCAATGGCAGGGCGCCCTTCCGCCACAAAGCCAATTACGAAGCCGAAATCATTGCCCATAACCTCTTTTCCCATATGCCCCGTGAAAACTGGCGCTGGGCCCAGTACGACGCCGTACCGGCCGTCACCTATACCTATCCGGAAACGGCCCATGTGGGGCTTACTGAAGAAGGGGCACAGAAACAGGGCCATGACGTAGAAACGGCCGTCAACCACTACTCCGCCGCGGCCAAAGGATATGCACTGGGATACGAACCGGGCGCCTCTGATGATGGCTTCATCAAGCTCATCATCGACAAAACGAGTAAACAGATTCTCGGCGCCCACATCGTGGGCCATGAAGCGTCCATCCTCATCCAGCCCTTTGTCAACCTTCTTATGTGTGGTACCCACACGGTACAGCCTCTCCACCGGGATATTGCCTCCGCAGACGCACAGTACCTGCGCAGCCTCCCTCTTACACGCACGCTGGATCCGCGCAGCGTCTATACCCTGAGTGAGACCATGACGCCCCATCCGTCCCTTTCCGAAGTTACCATGTGGACACGGTACTATTACGAGAAAAAATAATACCCGGTCTTACCGGCCAGGATTCATCATGATTCACCAAAAATGAAACAGAGGCTGCAACAAAACAGGTCTCAAACCCCATTTGTTGCAGCCTCTGCTGCATGTTACCGGAGTCTCACTTTATATCTTGCACGGCATCAGCGCTCCTGCTGATACCGCACATCCTGCATCGTTCGTTCTCAGGCTTCTTCGATAGCGCCTGCCGGACAGTTGTTCATTGCGTCTTTGGCAGATTCTTCGAGTTCCGGAGCTACATCATCGGGAATCGCTTCAGCCATACCGGAATCAGCCATATGGAATACTTCCGGGCAGGAACCAGCGCACATACCACAAGAGATACAGGAATCATTTACTTTGAATTTCATAAGTCATCGCTCCTTTCGCGATACATATATCATGTAGAGGACTTGTCGTATTCCGGTTCATCACCGTTTCCTCTTTACACGTATAGTATACCCTGCGCCGCGTTGATTGTACGTTGTAAATATAACAAAAATGCAAATACATCGATTTTTTTCAATTTTTTACCCCTTGACAAAACGTCACGAAATGGATATACTAGTAAAGTACCGTTTAGGTACAGTCATGTGCCACTTTAGCTCAGCTGGTAGAGCATCTCATTCGTAATGAGAGGGTCGTTGGTTCGAATCCGATAAGTGGCTCCAATAAAAAAAGGCTTCCGAGAAATCGGAAGCCTTTTTTTATATCATGCTCCTTCCGATTGTCTCGACCGATATAATAGCGATATTTCATTCCGTATTTCTTCAATGACGGCAGTTTTACATACACAATTTCACCCTCATCCGTCTTCCACCCTTTACGCCTATGGCAAAAAGTACTATGCTGTACATATAGGTGATACTATTGTTGACTGGAGATGATTTTATGATAAATGAAGAACTCGCACGGCGTTCTACGGCTGTGCGTGAATATGTCGTCAAGATGCTGGCTGCTGCCGGTGCCGGCCATCCCGGTGGTTCTCTTTCCATTGTGGAAATCCTGCAGGTTTTATACGGGGAATTCATGCATGTCCGGCCCCAGGAACCTCACTGGCCCGGCCGCGACCGGCTCATTCTCTCCAAAGGCCATGCCGCACCGGCTCTCTATGCGACGCTTATGATGCATGGTTTCTTTCCAGAAGAGGAATTGTGGAATCTCAGGAAATGCGGCGCCATGCTTCAGGGCGTGCCCGATATGAACCGCACGCCGGGTATCGATATGTCCACGGGGTCGCTGGGACAGGGCCTGTCTGCCGGCAACGGCATGGCACTGGGAGCCCGTCTCGATCATGCCGGCTGGCGCACCTACGTCATCTGCGGCGATGGGGAAATCGAAGAAGGCATCATCTGGGAAGCGGCTATGACCAGCGCCCATTTCAAGCTGGATAACCTGACGCTCATCATCGACCATAATAAATTACAGCTCAGCGGCGCGTCGGAAGAGGTCATGAATATCATGCCCATTGCCGATAAATTCCGCGATTTCCATTGGCATACCATCACTATCAACGGCCATGATTTTGATGAAATCAGGGCGGCTCTGAAGGAAGCCGGGGAAACGAAAGGCATGCCGACGGTCATCATCGCCGAAACCATCAAGGGCAAAGGCGTCGATTTCATGGAAAACAAAGCCGCCTGGCATAATAAAACACTCGATGCCGCCGAAACGAAAAAGGCGCTGGAAGAATTGGAAGGTGAATCATAATGGCTATGTCTACACGGGACGCTTACGGTCATGTCCTGGAAACGGAAATCTATAAAAATCCCGATGTCGTCGTCGTCGATGCCGATATCGCCTCTTCGACACGGGCAGAAAAATTCAAAAATAAAGCACCGGAACGATTCTTCAATGTCGGTATTTCCGAACAGGACCTGATGGGTACCGCCGCCGGTCTGGCTGCCGTCGGAAAGATTCCACTGGCCGGCTCATACGCGCTGTTCACGGAACGGGGACTGGAAATCACCCGCAACTCGATTTGTCTGCCCAATCTCAACGTAAAGATCATCGTCAGCCACGGCGGCCTGACCATTGGCAGTGATGGAGCCACCCATCAGGCCATCGAAGACATTGCGCTCATGCGCAGCCTGCCCAATCTTTCGGTCATCGTCCCATCGGACGCCTGGGAAACGGAAGAAGCCGTCAAGGCCGCCGTCGCCCATAAAGGCCCGGTATATATCCGCCTGGGCAAAGATGCCGTTCCTGATATCCATCCAGCCGGAAGCACCTTCCAATGGGGAAAAGGGCAGATTCTCCGCGACGGCATCGACGTAGCCCTCATAGGGACAGGGCGCATGACAGCAGCTGCCCTCTCCGCTGCAGATCAGCTGCGTCAGGACGGGCTGGAAGCCATGGTCATCAATATGCCGACCATCAAGCCCATCGATGCCGATCTCATCGAATATGCGGCCCGCAAAACCGGGCACATCGTCACGGCAGAAGAAGGCACCGTCCTCGGCGGCCTCGGTTCTGCCGTAGCCGAAACGCTCGTGCGCCGCTATCCGGTCCGTCAGGAATTCATCGGCGTACAGGACACATTCGGCGAATCGGGCTCTTCTGAAGACCTTCTGAAAAAATACGGTCTCACTGCAGACGATATTGCCGCTGCCGCCCGGAAAGTACTGGCATAAACACCTTAGCTTCTATACACACAAAAAAAACAGCAGGTACGGGAATCTTCTTCCCATATCTGCTGCTTTTTTTCGTATTTAAAATTCCCGGACAAATTTCGCGTGGGTCTGCTCCATCCCTTCCCGCATATAAAAGCGGTGGGCATGGACACGGGCCTTATTGCTGGTCACTTCTATGAGGACGCACTGCCGTTTTACTGCTTCTTCTTCGGCCAGGCGCACCATCTGAGCTCCTGTTCCCTGGCTGCGCGCATCTTCACTGACAAAAAATTCCACGATTTCCGCACAGTTTCCGCAGTGATGCAATTGTCTGTCAAACCGCAAATTCAATACGGCATATAGCTTTCCATCGTTTTCAGCAACGAGACAGTAGTAATCATCATTTTCCATCTGTTCTGCATAAACCCGGGCAAACATGTCTCTGTCCAGTTCCCGCCGGACGAGCTGGCAAATGAGCTCATAAACGCCCTGAAGGTCGTGAATCGTACCTTTTCTAAACATGGTAGTACCTCTCTTTTTCCAAATGTGTTTGAACTGCCATTTATCTATACGGCCTTCCTGTTTCCATTATATCAGGAAAAATCCTTTCCCTGCCAGCATTTACCTATGAGAATAAAGACTAAGATATACGAAATTTGCAAGTAAAATTATTTCTCCCCGTCCCGCGCCGTGCTATAATATATACGCTGATATAGTATAATTTCCAGGAAATCCGAGGTCTTTTATATGAAAATTGCATTTTTCGATTCCGGCATAGGCGGGCTCAGCGTCCTCCATCATGCCATGAAAGTACTCCCTCATGAACAATTCATCTTTTTCGCCGATGAAGACAATGTACCTTATGGGACAAAGACGACAGAACAGGTATTCCAGTACGTCAGCGATGCCTTTTCCTTTCTCATGACCAAAGATGTCAAGGCCATCGTCGTCGCCTGCAATACCGCTACCAGCGTGGCCGTGCGGGAACTGCGCCACCAGTACAAAATCCCCATTATCGGGATGGAACCGGCTGCCAAGAAAGCGCTCGATATGGATACACAGCGCAACCGCGTCCTGGTCATTGCCACGCCGATTACCGTACGGGGACATAAAATCAAAGAGCTCATCGAAAAATACGATACAGAAAGTCTGGTAGACCTTCTGGCCATGCCGGATCTCGTAGAATTCGCAGAGCACATGGATTTTTCTTCGCCGGCTGTCGAAGAATATATCCGTCGTCAGTTCGCCCCGTATGATTTCAGCAAGTATGCCAATCTCGTCCTGGGCTGCACCCATTTCAATTATTTTAAAGAAACGCTGCGCCGCATCCTGCCAGACCACGTCCGCTTTGTCGATGGCAATGAAGGGACGATCCGCGAACTCATCCGCCAGCTCGATTACCGCAAAGGGCTGGAATACCTGCCTCAGACCGTCGAATATTATTATTCGGGAAAGGCCGTCACAGAGCCTCATGAATTGCAGCGCATTGACGCCTATCTGGACCAGCTGGAACGGGTCTACACTATCATCTGATATTTTGCAATATGGCAGGTCCCGGTCTGCCACAAATAAAACAGGAGCTGTCTTCCCCCGATTGAGAAGACAGCTCCTGTTTTCGTTCTATTTAGTTTCAGCCGGCAATAGCCGCTTTTTCTTTTTCATCCTCATCTGCCAGAAGAGGATGCTGCCGAAAATGACGATGCCGATGCCATCGGTGATGCTGCCCGGCACAATCATGAGCAGGCCTGCCACAAACAGCAGTACCCGTACGGGAACGTTGCAGTGATCTGCCAGATACCCGATCATAGACGAGCTGAGGCCTATCATGCCCAGTACGGCCGTAACCGTCGCCATAACCATTTCTACGGGCGTCGCCTGGATCATGAGGAGGACCGGCGATACGACAAAGATATACGGAATGATAAAGGCCGCTATGGCCAATTTGGACGCGTTGACCCCGGTCATGAGGGGATTGCCGCCACTGATGCCGGCTCCTGCATAAGCTGCCAGGGCTACTGGCGGAGTGATATCGGCAATAATCCCGAAATAGAAAACAAACATATGCGCCGCAAGAACGGGAACGCCCAGTTTTACCAGGGCAGGAGCGGCAATCGTCGCCGTGATGACGTAGTTTGCCGTTGTCGGTACGCCCATGCCCAGTATGAGGGCCGTAATCATGGTAAAGAACATGGTCGGAAACAGCATACCGCCAGACAGGTCAATCAGGGCCGATGCCAGTTTCAGCCCCACACCGGTCTTGGTAACGACGCCGATGATGATACCGGCTGCCGCGCAGGCAATGAGTACGCCGAGGACGCCTTTGGCGCCTTTTTCCAGCCCCTGGATGATCTGGATGGGCTTCATGCGCGTGGCCTTGCGGACAAAGGATGCCGCAATGGACATGATGATGGCAACCAGAGCCGCCCGCATGGGCGAATAGCCGGCAACCAGAAGGTAGACAATCGCGATGAGTGGCAGAGCCAGATGGCCCCGTTCTTTCAGGATGGTCCAGATCTTGGGCAGCTGCGAGCGGGGAACGCCTTTCAGATTGTTGCGTTTCGCTTCGAAGTGAACGCCAAGACAGATACCTGTAAAATATAATAATGCCGGAATAACGGCTGCCTTGACGATATCAATATAGGGAACGCCGACAAATTCTGCCATGAGGAAGGCCGCAGCCCCCATAACCGGCGGCATGAGCTGTCCCCCTGTGGATGATGCCGCTTCTACGGCACCGGCGAAATTCTTATGATAGCCTAATTTCTTCATCATAGGAATGGTGAAACTGCCTGTCCCGACGACGTTGGCAACGGAACTGCCCGATACGGTCCCCATGAGAGCACTGGAAATGACGGCGACTTTGGCCGGACCGCCGCTGGACCAGCCGGCAATGGCGTTGGCCAGGTCAATGAAGAATTTTCCCAGGCCCGTCGCTTCCAGATAGGCCCCGAATAAAATGAACAGGAAAATAAAGGTAGACGATACGCCAAGTGGAATACCAAATACGCCTTCCGTCGTAAAATACAGGTGTCCCACCAGTTGTTCCGGTGTCAGCCCCCGATGAGCCAGGACGCCCGGCATATAGGGACCAGCGAACGCATAGGCCAGAAAGGCCAGCACCACGCAGAGCATCGGTTTCCCTACGGCCCGCCGCGTCGCTTCCAGAATCAGCAGGATGCCTATACCGCCTACGATGAAGTCAGTCGTCGTCACCGTACCGGAACGCAGCACGAGTTGCTGGTATTCCAGGACGATGTAGGCCGGCGAAGCCGCCCCCAGGATAGCCAGCAGGATATCCAGCGGATGGATTTTGCCGCTTTTCAGCCATTTTTTCCGCGTCGGATAGAGCAGAAATATCAGCGCCATGCCAAAGCCCAGATGTACAGCTCGCTGCAGTTGGGCATCGAGCACGCCGAACGCACCGGTATACAGCTGAAATACGGAAAACGTAATGGCAATGGCCGAAACAACTTTGGCCATAAATCCCTTGTAGTTTATCGTATTGGATTCATTATCATATTTTTTCAACACCTCATCGGCGAGTTGTTCCGTCGATTTTTCACTCATACTTCTCTCTCCCTTACCTGACCATATCCCGCATATACTGATACAACGGGGCCACCCTGATATCCACAGCACTGCCATCGGGCAGGTATTGATATACGGGGCACGTCGTATCGTCTATAGTGACGGTCAGTTGTGTGCCAACGCCTGTCCGCAGATGAAGCTGCGGAAAATGCCGTTCCATATGGTCCATGATGAAATAATCACCTTCGTGGCGGAATGTTCCATCGCTTTCCATAAACGGCAGTCCGACGCCGAAAGACTGGTACTTCGTTTTATGAAGGCAGAAGCCATCAGCCTGGTCGTTGACGCTGAGGTATTCCCAGACAGGCGTTTTCTGCACGGAATGAATAAAACGGATGGTCACTGCCATGCCCGCCCGGGCTGGCCGGTCCATCAGCCGGGATCCACCTCCGTAGAGGAAGAGCCACGGCTGAAGCAGTACCGGTGACAGGACGAAGAGGAGCAGGCACAGCAGATAACCTCCCGTCAGAATCCTGATGCGCATACAGGATTATTCTTTAAAGAATTTTTCAGCGCCAGCATTCATCGGAATCGGCATACCTTTCAGCGCGCCTTCCTTGGTGATGAGCTTGCCGACAGAATGAGCTTCTTTCAGGCGGTCCAGGTTGGTAAAGAGGGCCTTGGCGATATCATAGCCCATCTGATCATCGACTTTATCCGATGCCACGAGCATAGCCATGACGGAAACAGTCGATACATCTTCATCAAAGCCGGCATAGGTACCTGCCGGGATGACCGTCTTGGTGTAGAACGGATACTGGGAAATGAGCTGATCGGCTTTATCGGGATCGACAGCCAGGATGCGGATCTTATTCTGGGATGCCAGATCCTGTACAGCAGCCGTCGGGAAACCGGCCGTCAGGAATGCCGCATCGACGTTGCCGTCTTTCAGGGCACTGGAGCTTTCACCGAAGGACAGGTACTGGACCTGGATGTCATCGTAGGTCAGGCCATAGGCAGCCAGGATCTGACGGGCATTGGCTTCTACACCACTGCCGGCCGCGCCTACGGAAACGCGTTTGCCTTTCAGATCGGCAATGGTCTTGATACCCGACGATTCAAGGGTGACAGCCTGGCATGTTTCCGGATACAGGGCGGCAATACCGCGGAGATTATCGACTTTCTTATCCTTAAACATTTCGGTGCCGTTGGCAGCATAATAGGTGATATCGTTCTGGATGATGGCCAGGTCGATGGATCCGTCTTTCAACATATTGATATTGGCAACGGAAGCGCCCGTACTCTGGGCAGTGGCATTCATGCCTTCGATGTTCTTATTCAGGATTTCAGCCATGGCACCGCCGATGGGATAATACGTACCGGCCGTACCACCGGTGCCAATATTCAAAAACTTCTTCTGGGCACCGGCTTTATTATCCCCACATCCGGCGAGAGCCCCTACGACTACGACAGCGGCCAGACCAATGGCCAATACTTTCTTGAGCGAACTGAACTTCATATTGCATCCCTCCCAAAATTTGCGTTCCTGGACAAAAAAAGGCCTCCAAACCCATCCTCGATTTGTACGGCCCCCTTGCCTCATTCTGCATTCTGTTTTCCTTATACGAAAATTATAAATGTATAGTTATGTCTTGTCAATAAATTTTTTCTAAAAAATTATTCTTCTAGATTAAACGTTTAAGTAATGGCAATTTCCTATCATATGGTAAAATAAGCTAGTTGGTTTCCGCATAGTAAAATTTAATCTCATGAAAAAAGGAGAAATTTGCATAAATACAAATTTCTCCCTGTTCGTAAGTACAAACTAATTTTTCTGTTTTTTGTCCATTACGCCGATGCAATTGTTCCCTGTTCAATTTCGAACAAATGAATCGTATCCGTTTCCCCCGCCAGCAGTTTCTGTACTTCTTCTGCCAGCTTCCGCGTTTCCATGGAGCACGTAAAGAGGAATATCTGTTCTTTCCTGCCCAGATCGGCCAGGAAACGGATGGCTTCTTTCTGCCGTTGTTCGTCGAAACGGACGAGGATATCGTCGAGGATGATCGGCATCGGTTCGATCTGCTTGGAAAAGGCCATGGCCAGACTCATGCGGATAGCCAGGTATACCTGGTCACCGGTGCCGCTGCTCCATTCCTTTTCGGGAATGCGCCGGCCCGTCCCATCGACGGCATAGAGCTGCCGCCCGTCAAAGCTGGCCTGAAGGGTATAGCGGCCCTGGGTCATGAGGTGGAGATAATCGCCGGCCTGGCGGATCACCAGCGGCTGGCGCACCCGTTCATAATAATTCTGAGCTTCACCGAGCATATACTGGGCATACAAGAAGGTCAGCCAGTCGTCGGTCTTCCGGTCGAGTTCCGTCTTCCGGTTCTGCTTTTCCTGCAGCAGCCGGCCTGATTCTTCACTCTTTGCCATCTGACTGAGCCGTTCGACGATGCTGCCTCTCTTTTCGGCTACAGCAGCCAGTTTCTTTTCCGTATCGGCAATTTTGCGTTCATAATAGGATTTTTCGTCTTTCCAGGTCTGGCAGTCGTGTATCTTTAATTCATGACGGAGCTGGGCCAGATTCTTGGGCGTCTTGGCGATGAGCTTGATATGGGCTTCCGATTGTTCATATACTTCTTTATACTGATGGAACTGACGGAATTTCAAAACTTTGCTGCGGAATTCCCCTGCCGTCTGGGAGCCCGTTTCTTTCAGGATTTCTTCTTCCTGATGACGGCGTATATCCCGTTCTTTCTGCCATTTTGCCAGTTCCTGTTTCCGTTCTTCCTGCTGCCGGTCCTGTTCCCTGGCAACTTCTGCCTGGACGCGGATTTTCTGCCACATCTGGTAGACCCGTTCGATGCCTTCCGGCGATACGTCCTCACTGACGCCGACTTCGCGGAAAATCTGTTCGGCACTGTCCTTCAGGCGGCTGATGCGGGTCAGGATATCTTCTTTGCGTTTCTTCCATTCCTTCAGAGACGTGCGGGCATGCTGGTACGCATCCCAGGCTTCTTTGGCAGCCTGGACATCTCCCGTTTCCAGTCCGGTAAACCCTGTCGTCTGCTGCCAGGCCTTCCAGGCATTACGGCAGTTTTCCAGCTTATCCGCCCAGCCTTTGCCTTCCTGTTGCCATTTCTGGTAAATGGCATCGTACATGACCTGCTGTTCTTTTTTCCAGGCATCCTGGGATTCTCTCGTCTTCCAGTCCATATATTCCTTGCGGACGCCGTCGAGCATCTGATTCCAGGCCGCATTGTCCTCGTCTGTAGAAATTTCCAGGCCCGCATCATCCGCCATGGCCGAAAGGCGGGTCTGCAATGTGGCCAGCTGGCCTTCCAGTTCACTGATGCGCCGCGGCACACGCCGTCCATCCGACCGCTGTTTGGCAAAGGCAGCAAGGGCCAGCAGTACGCATAGGACAGCGGCACCGCCGGCTATCATGAGATCGAACTCGTAGAGAACGACCGATGCTGCAAGTCCTGCCGCAGCCAGCAGAAAAAGCAGGCCCAGCGCCAGAAAGCCATGGCTCGTTTCTGCCGGGTCTTCCCGCAGCAGGCGCAGCAGTTCCTGCGTCTTTTCCCGCTCTATGAGCGTATCCTGGATGGTGACGACCGATTTTCCCAGTTCCTGCCATTCTGCAGGCGTCCGTTGCGTCCCGTCAGACTCGCCGGTCTTAAGCGAGGCACTGACATCTTTCGGCCGGGCAGCCTGCCATTTTTCTTCTTCCCTGGTATACGTTTCCAGATTGTGGGCCAGCGTCAGGGCCCGGTTCCAGTCAGCCTGTTCGGGGACCTGCCCTCCGGTCCATCCGGCAAGGGTCTGGCTGTACTTATTTTCGTCGTACTGCCAGTCCATTTCCTTGTCTTCATGATCCGTCAGTTCTTCCTGTCCCTGCTGCCACTGGGGCATGTTATGATACAGTTCATCAATCTGGGAACCACAGATGACCCATCGGTTCCATTCCTGTTTGAAAGCCGGCCCTTTGCGGCTGGCCGCTTCCAATTCCTTTATTTTTTCATTGATTTCCCTGATTTTACGTTCCAGTTCTTCCCAGCGCTGAGCCCCGTCGGCAGGGAACTGTGACACGTCGGCCAGTTCCTGCATGTGTTTCATGGCATCCTGGCCCCGCTTGTACACGTCCCAGGCCGCCAGCGGCATGGCTACTTTTTCAATCTGCTGCTTCGTTTCTTCAATGCTCAGGCGCAGCCGTTTCTCGATCTCATGGGTCTGCCGTTCTTTTTCCTGCAGCGATGCAAATTCTTCTTCATCATACGACAACTCGTGGATTTTGCGGTCGAACTCGCGCTGTTCCTGCAACAGGACGTTGATGGGTTTCTTTCCCTGATGGGACGCGACGAGCAGTTCTCCCATCTGCCGCGTAAAATCACGGCGCACGGCCCCCATGCGGACGCCGCCTTCAATGCTGAAAAAATGGCTCCGCACTTCTTCATTGGAGAGAATCTTAAACCCCTGCAGGTCTTCGAGCCCCATGGCAAAAATCTTGTCATAGGTGCCCCGTTCCAGACTGTGCCACCAGAGCGTTGCCGGTTCTTCGTGGATCACTTCGTCGCCATCGGCAATATAGGACTCTTTTTCGTTCCGGTAAATCCGGTATTCATGGCCGTCTTCCCGGCGTATATCCATGTGTCCGAAATACCCCTTCCATTCACCCCGGGGATAGCCAAAAAACATGGAGCGCACGTATTTCATCAGCGTCGTCTTGCCGCTTTCGTTCTGGCCATGCATGACAATCAGGCCTTTTTCCGGCGGCGTCCAGGATACATTATGATAAATACCGAAATCATCTAAATTCATCTGTATAATTTTCATATCTTATCCTCTTCTATCTTCCAGCAGCTTCTGCATGCCCAGCCATTTGGCTTTTTCGAACGCTTCCAGGATCCGTTCGTCAGAAATGCTCTTTCCGTACGCTCCCAGGCGTTCAAATTCCGGCCGCTGTGACAAGATATCACGCAGGACCTTCAGCTTTTCTTCCTGCGGCAGCGCATCGAGTTTGTCTGATACGTTGAGGTAATCCCCTACCGTATCGGGCAGTTTGCTCCGTTCACCGGCATTGATCCTGGGGCGGGCCATGTTGCGCAGCCGCTGTACCATGACGAAGGCATATTTTCCGGCTTCTTCTTCCCGCCAGGCATCAATCCAGTATTGTGTCGCTTCCGGATTATTGATGACCTGGTACATACTGCCCGAGCCGGTAAAATTGATCGTAAGGAAAGTGGGTTTGCCACATTCCCGGCGCACTTTTTCTTTGGTAAAGCGCACAGCATCGCGCAGTTCCGAAACCGATTCGGCGTTGTCGATCGGCACATCGGCCGATTCCCAGCGGACGATGCTGGTGTCGATGAATTCCATATGCACCGTTCCGTACGGGCCCACTTCCACATAGTAGCAGCCCCGCGGTCCCGTCTCTGTGCAATCGAGCCCCTGGGGATTGCCGGCATAGACGACATAAGGCTTCTCTGACAGGACCTGGTGCTTGTGCACGTGTCCCAGGGCCCAGTAATCCATACCGCTTTCTTTCAGGTCGGTCATACTGCACGGGGCATACGGCGACTGGGCAGTGCCGATCTGGGTATGAAGGAGCCCGATAGCATAGCGGTCGGCAGCAGTCCTGCGGAAGTTCCAGGCCAGATTGTCCCGCTGCTCGCTTTTGGCATAACTCTGGCCGTATACGGCAGCCAGTTCTTCCCCGTCTACGATGAGGGGAATCCGTTCGACCTTTTCCGTGCCAAAGACGTGTACATTGGGCGGAAAGGGAATCCGCGCCTTCCAGGCTTCCAGCGGATCGTGATTGCCCAGTACGGCAAACACCTGTATTTGATGCTGGGCCAGCTTGTGCAGAAGGCGCACATAGTCGAGCTGTGCCGTCAGGTTGTGGCTGCTGCTGGTATAGACATCACCGGCAATCAGCACGGCATCGACTTCTTTATCAATCGCCGTCTGGACGATTTTCTGAAAGGCCCGGACCGGCGCCTTGCCGACGATACGCTGCCAGCGTTCATCGACCATGGCAATATCATGAAAGGGACTGCCCAGATGCAGATCCCCGCAATGTATAAAACGCAAACTTTTGGCCATTAGTCTCCTTCTTTCTCTGACCAGGCTGTTTTTAGTGCTCCCACAGCGTCTTTCAGCTGGCCGCCGGGAATTTTGGAAAAACTCAGAAGAAATTCTTTTTCTGTCTCCAGATTCCGGTTTTCATAAAACGATTGTACCGATAAGACACGGCAGCCTTTTTCTGCTGCCTTTTTCAATAACCGTTCCTCCGTATCCTGGCTTTTCAGGGTAATGTGGCAATAGACGCCGGATACGATGCGGCTGACGCGGATGCGGTCCCCAAAGGCTTTCACCAGGAACCGCTCCATGAGCTCTCCCTTTTCCTGATAGTCTTTGCGCAGACGCCGCACCTGCCGGGCCAGTTCCCCGCTGCGGATATATTCGGCCAGGACACACTGTTCCAGCACAGAAGACCCCTGACGGAATAAAGCGCGGCTTTCCCTGTACCGCATAAGAAGCGGCGGCGGAAGGACCATATAACTGAGGCGCACAAAAGGCGGCAGCACTTTGGACAGCGCCCCCATGTAGATGACGCGGCCGGCCTTGTCCATTCCCTGCAGGGCCGGCACGGGGCGGCCATAATACCGCAGCTCACTATCATAATCGTCTTCGACGATCATGCCGTCGTAATCGCCGGCCCAATGAAGCAGGTCATAGCGCATCCCGGCCGGCATGACCGTCCCTGTAGGGAACTGATGGGACGGGCTGACATACACCAGGCGCGCGCCGCTCTGTTTTAGTATATCCATGTCCAGCAGTCCGTCCCGTACCGGCACAGGCTGCAGGGAAAAGCCACGGCTGCGGAATAACTCCCGTCCCAGTCGGAATCCCGGTTCCTCTACGGCAATGCGCTCAAAATCCGGCTGGAGCAGGCTGGTAAGGACAGCCAGCAGCGGTATCGTCCCCGATCCGATGAGGATGGATTCCGGGTCAGCATGGACGCCGCGGCTCTGATAGACGTATTCGCTCAGTGCCTGCCGCAGGACGGGAGCCCCCTGCTCATCCTGATTGGCCAGAAGGTACGCCGGCTCACTCAGGACGCGGCTCATCAATTTGCGCCAGACCGCCATAGGGAAGCGTTCCATGTCCATGTCGCCACTGCCAAAATCATAAACGACTGGCGGCAGTGTTTCCTGTTTTTCCTGCTGCCGGTACACAGGCCGTTCCTTTTTCTGCGGGAAGGCAATATCGGCGACTTCGTACCGCGCCTTGGTGCGGCGGATGATATATCCCTCGCTGGCAAGCTGATAATAGGCTTTTTCAACGGTCATCTTGCTGACGCCGGCCCGCTGGGCTAATTCGCGTACAGACGCCATTTTCATCCCCGCCGGCATCCGCCGGGCCGTGATTTCATCACGGTAATACGTATATATTTGTACATAGTACGGTATTTTGCTATGAGTATCGATCTGCAGCATATGTCCCCCGTCAGGATTGAAACAAATTTACGATAAGCCTACCCTTTATTGTATCGAAAAACAGTTCTGGTGAAAAGAGCAGATCGTCACATTTATAAGAGAAACCCTGCCAAAGCAGCCAGATTCTGTCAGTTATCGGCTACGGCCGCTGCAATGGCCGCCCCGACCGACGGTCCGTCGTAAATCAGTGCCGCTTCTACAGGAATCCCCTGCTGCCGGGAACGCCCGTTCCGGGCAGCGCAGCCATACAGAGCGTCATCAAACATGAGGAGCCCTCCCCGGATATGGCTCAGGAGTCCCCCTTCGATGGCAATGGACTGCCGCGCAATATGACCCTTGGGATACAGATGCTGCAGGATGCCATAGCAGGCAGCACCGGAAAGCTGGGCAGTCCGCACGAGAATAGTCCCGGCCAGATTACGCAGCGGTTCGACGTCGGCCGGAGCGATGATGCGGTTCAGCAGCCGGCTCAGGCGCAGACGGGCATCATCGGGATTTCCCGCCGTTACGATCCGGTTCATTTCCGGCGTCGTGCACGGCGGAATATCGTCGGTATTAAAATAGGTCTTTAAAGTCTCCCGGTAAATCGGTCCGAGATAGGCGCCACTGATCATTTTTTCCAGCATGTGGTGCCCGGGAAGCCGTGTTGCTTCATCTACCCGTTCATCCCACTTGTTCCGCGGCGTTCCATCGAAATCGCCGGCTTCCAGATTGATGGCCATCGATTGCTTTGGTTCATAAAAACAGATATTAAAACCCGTGCCACAGATGACGCCGATATGGGTATGACGGTACTGATAGGCCGCCGCCAGGAGTACCGCCGTCGTATCATTAATCAGCGCTACCGGACGGATCTGGTCGAGGCCGCGGCGCCGGAGCGCCTCCTTCAGCAATTGGTTGATATACTCTCCTTCCACACCGGAAACGGCCATTTCCTTGGACCACTGGGCCAGGCGCGCGTCATGGCAGTCGGACTGGCAGACGGCGTACGAAAAGGTATGTCCCAGGGCACAGTCTATATTGCCACCGGCCGCTTCTTCCACACAAGAGGCAATGAAATCAAAAAGTTGCTCCGCCTGCGTTTCCTTCGTCGTATAATCGTATTCTCCTTCTTTGCGGAGAGGATGGGACACGATTTTATCGATAATAAAACAGTGTCCTCCCAAAAGGCGGATGCGGGATGCACGCACATTGGTCCCTCCAAAATCCAGTGCCAGATAGGTTCCCTTCTCCCTGCCGTCAGGCAGGTCCATATACGACGGCAGGGAAGAAAGGGACGACGGGGCGCCTGTTTCCGCTGCTTCCAGCTGCTGTCGGAATGCTGCCGCAAAATATTGCAGCTGTTCGTCACTCCAATAAAAATGCTGCGCAATATTCATCCAGTTTCCACTTGCTTTACAGCCCATATAAAATCCCCCTGTCTGTTTCGCTATCGTTATAAATATTATACTACATACAGGATACGCAGGATATGACTATGTAAAATTTTTGTCTCTTATGCTATTTTGTGATACATTGTACATTGACAATTTTCGATAATCCACTATAATGGGACGTAGAGTGAGACCGAAAGAGGCCGCACGAAGGGGTACACCACCTTGGGTGTAATTCTTCGTGCGGCTTTTTTATTTTTTCTATTCCCCACGCGGAAAGGAGATACACTATGGTCAGGATAAACGGCAATGACGTGGCCGCGGCCGGACAGAATCTGCAGGCGTTCCTCGAAAAAGAAGGCTATCGCTGCGACCGCATCGCCATCGAACTGAATGGTACCATCGTACCGCGCAGGACCTATGCCGACGTAATCCTCCACGATGGCGATTCTATGGAAATCGTCCATTTCGTAGGTGGCGGCTGATACGGACAACATACGGCTTTTTCATTCTATTTTATGATGTTAAGGAGTGTTTCCCATGGCAAATGATGACAAACTCGTACTTGGCGGTCATGAATTTACATCCCGCTTTATCTTAGGTTCCGGTAAATTTTCAGTCGATCTGATTAAAGCTGCCGTCGATCAGGCAGGTGCCCAGATCGTCACCATGGCTCTGCGCCGCGTAGAAGCAGGACAGAAAGACAATATCCTCGATTTTATCCCCAAAGGCGTTACGCTGCTTCCCAATACCTCGAGCGCCCGTACGGCCGAAGAAGCCGTCCGCATCGCCCGCCTTTCCCGTGAAATCGGCTGCGGGGATTTCATCAAAATCGAAGTCATGCGCGACTCCAAATACCTGCTTCCGGACAATGCCGAAACGATAAAAGCGACGGAAATACTCGCCAAAGAAGGGTTTATCGTCCTGCCCTATATGTATCCGGATCTGTACGCTGCCCGGGCTCTCGCCGATGCCGGTGCCGCCGCCATCATGCCCCTGGCATCTCCTATCGGCACCAATAAAGGCCTGAGCACGCGTGACTTCATCCAGATCCTCATCGATGAAATCGACCTTCCCGTCATCGTCGATGCCGGTATCGGCCGTCCATCCCAGGCCTGCGAAGCCATGGAAATGGGCGCCGCTGCCATCATGGCCAATACGGCTATCGCCACAGCCGGCAACCTGCCGCTCATGGCCCAGGCATTCCGCAAAGCCATCGAAGCCGGCCGTGCCGCCTACCTCGCCGGTATGGGACGCGTACGGGAAACGGCTTCGGCTTCTGATCCGCTGACAGGATTTTTAGGGGACTAAGGGAGGCTTTCTTATGGAACAGAAACGTATCGATCATATGAAATATCTGCCCGGCATGGAAGTGCTCGATTCGGACATGCTCAGCCAGGTCCTCCGCTATCATGACGCCTTCCGCGATGAAGACTTTACCAGCAAGGACGTCGAACTGGCCCTCAGCAAGATGCGCCTCGACCCGCACGATTTCATGGCACTCCTTTCTACGGCCGCCGCTCCCTACCTGGAAGAAATGGCCCAGAAAGCCCACATCGTCACGCGCCGTCATTTTGGCAATAACATTTCCGTCATCACGCCGATTTATTTTGCCAACTATTGCGACAATTACTGTATCTACTGCGGGTTCAATTCCCACAACAAGATCAAGCGGGCCCGCCTGTCGGACGAAGAACTGCACCGGGAATGTAAGAACATCGCCGATGCCGGCATCGAAGAAGTCATCATGCTCACCGGCGAAAGCCCCAAGATGAGCGATATCAAATACATCGGCAACGCCGTCAAAATCGCCCGCCAGTATTTCCGTGCCATCAACATGGAAATCTATCCGGTCAATTCCGATGACTACAAATATCTCCACGAATGCGGCGCCGATTACGTCACGGTCTTCCAGGAAACGTATAATTCCAATAAATACGAAACACTGCACCTGGCAGGCAACAAGCGTATTTTCCCGTATCGCTTCTACGCCCAGGAACGGGCTATCCTCGGCGGTATGCGCGGCGTCGGCTTCGCGGCTCTCTTAGGGCTCGACGACTATCAGAAAGACGCCGTAGCGACAGGCATGCACGCCTATCTGATGCAGCGGAAATATCCTCACGCGGAAATTTCCCTCTCCTGCCCGCGCCTGTGCCCGATCATCAACAATGATAAAATCAATCCGAAGGACGTAGATGAACGGAAACTGACCCAGATCATCTGTGCGTACCGTCTGTTCCTGCCCTACGCCTGTATCGTCGTTTCCAGCCGTGAAAGCGCCAAATACCGCAATGCCATAATGAAAATCGCTGCCACCAAAGTATCGGCCAGCGTCTGTGTCGGCATCGGCGGCCATCTGGAAGATGACGGCAGTGAAAAAGGCGATGAACAGTTTGAAATCACGGACAACCGTCCTTTCGATGAAATGTACGCCGCAATCAAAGGCATGGGCCTCCAGCCGATTACGAGCGAATACATTTACTTATAACCTTGTTTGCAGACGCCGGAATATCCGGCCGGCGTTTTGCCATATACTAAACATATCCAATTTTCCTGCCAGCCCTATCCACCTGGCAGGGATAGCAAAAAAGGATTGCCGCACCCAGTCGTGCTGCAATCCTTTTTTGCATGGCTTCCTATGGTCCCCTCAGGGAGTATCAATACGTTAACTTTAGTTGTATTATGCACGTCCGGTCAGACCGTAGCCAGTGCCTGTTCCAGATCGGCAATGATATCTTCCGGATCTTCCAGCCCGACAGACATGCGGATCATACCGTCTGTAATACCGGCAACTTCCCGCACTTCTCTGGGAATCATGGTGTGTGTCATGGCTGCCGCCTGTTCTACCAGAGTTTCCGTGTCGCCCAGGCTGACGGCCAGGGTGCACAATCTGAGGTGATTGATGAAGGTCTTGCCCGCTTCCAGGCCGCCTTTGACATCGAAGCTCAGCATACCGCCACCGCCGCGCATCTGCCGTTTTGCCAGCTCATACTGTGGATTGGACGGCAGGAAGGGGTAGCGGACAATATCAATCTTCGGATGCTGTTCCAGATACTGCGCAATCTGAAGGGCATTGGCATTGTATTGTTTCATGCGTACAGTCAGCGTCTTGAGCCCCCGCGTGGCCAGGAAAGCAATCTGCGGTGCCATGACGGCGCCAAAGTGCATGAGCGTGCCGAGGCGGCAGTCGCGCAGGAATCCTTCATCGTTGGAAATGACCGCTCCCCCCAGAAGGTCGCCGTGACCGCCGATGTACTTGGTCACGCTCTGTACGACCCAGTCGGCGCCCAGGTCGAGAGGATTCGTATTGTACGGTGTGGCAAAGGTATTATCGACCCCGACTTTGATGCCGTGCTTGTGGGCAATGGCAGAAATGGCTGCAATATCCGCCATGACCATAGTCGGATTCGCCGGCGATTCGACGTAAATGAGCTTCGTATTGTCCTTGATGCCCTCTTCCAGTGTAGCCAGATCCTGCGGGTCAAAATCTCCCACTTCTACGCCGAACCGGGGCAGGAAATCGCGGGTAATATCTTCCGTACCGGAGTATTTGGCCTTGCAGAACAGCGCATGGTCGCCAGCGCGGACGCTCATGAAGATGGCCCCTGCCACAGCTCCCATGCCCGATGCATACGACACGGCACCGAGACCATGTTCGGCGGCGGCTATCTTTTTTTCAAAATAGTCATTGCTGGGATTGGTAATACGGCTGTAGGCAAAGCTTTTGGCATAATCATCGCATGCCTTGACGGCGTCGTCTGTGGAGTCGAAATAAAAAGTCGAAGTCTGATAAATGGGCGGCACTAAGGCACCGTAGGCATCCCGCGGTTCTCCGGCATGAATGTTGACCGTAGACGGCCCGTATTTCGTTCTGTCAAAATCAGGATGGCGCATTACACTTAAACTCATGTTCATATCCCCTCTTCATCATAAATTTTACTTATTCCCCCGTCGTCCCTACGACGGCTTTATCGTGTCCCGTTGCCTTATAGACTACGGCACCGATGACAAACCCGATGATAAACGGCGTAATCCAGCCGAATCCAAACGTCGAAAGCGGTGTTGCTGCCACAATAGCTTTGGCAAAGCCAAGACCGGACAGGCCCGGCAGGGATTCCAGCAGCGCATAAATAGTAACCAGATATACCGATCCTTTATAAGCACCGTCATTCGGTACGACCTTCACCAGGACGCCCAGGACGAGCAGTGCCAGGCACGGCGGATAACATACGCTAAAAATCCAGCCGACGTAGGTGACGATGCCATCGACGCCGAGAAGAGCTGTAAGAGCCGAAAGGATGCTGCATGCGACGGCTACTTTTTTATAGCTGACCTTGCCCGTAACGGTGCTGGTAAATTCCGCAACGGCTGTTACCTGGCCGATAGCCGTAGTCAGGCAGGCCAGGACGACGGCTATGCCCATGGGGACCATGACCCACGTGCCGACGCGCTGGATAATGGCAACGAGCAGTTCCGCCCGGCCGATAGACTGCGGATAATCACCGCTGACACAGGCCCCCATATACAGCAGCGACCCGTAGATGATGAGAAGCAGGACGAAGGCGACGATGCCGCAATAGATGAGGACCTTATTGCGCTGGGCAATAGTCGTATAGCCTTTTCCTTTAATCGAGCTGATGAATACGGCTGCCATAATAAAACTGACCAGGACATCGCCTGTGTTATATCCGCCCAGGAAGGCATTGACGAACGGTTTCGCTACCTGTGGTTCAATAGGCGTTCCCAGGGGATGGACGATACCCATAATGGAAACGATGACCAGGATGAGTGCCAGAAGAGGCGTCAGATAGCGGCCCATACGGTCCATGACGTTATTCTTATCTTTAACAAAGAAGAAGCATATAATGAAATATATGATGACCAACGGAATGAACGGTGCTCCCGGCACATTGCCCTGTACGCCGAGCTGGATAGCCGTGGCGCACGTCCGGGGAATGGAAACGAAGGTGCACACAAACATCAGGGCCGCCAGCAGGACATTATACGTATACTTGCCGACATGATCCGTAATGGCATGGACATCGCCGTTCAGCCCGATGACAATCAAGGTGAATATAGGAAGGAAGATACCGGAAAGCGTCAGGCCGGACAGGCCGGCAAATACAGCAGAGCCGCTATTGAGGCCCAGCTGGGGCGGGAAAATGAGGTTGCCTGCCCCGAAGTAAGTAGCAAAGAAAGCAAAACCGAGGATGAAAATATCGAGAATCTTGATACTGCCGTTACCGGGAGAAGAATTGCCGCTCATCATACATACCTCCTTATCATCCCCATCCGGCCCTTCCGCTTGCCGGGCCGGGCAGGGGACACGCGAAAACGGAACTTATAATTTTGCCAGCGCCTGATCGAAATCGTTCAGGAGATCGTCTGTGTCTTCCAGGCCGGAAGACAGGCGGATCTGACCGTACGTGATGCCAATCGCCGCCAGTTCATCTGCCGACAGGTCGCGGTGGGATGCTTTCGGCGGATAGGTCAGAGTCGTGCACGTACCGGCCAGTGTCGGCACGAAATGAACCAGTTTCAGATTGGCAATGAGTTTGTCGATCAGTTCCATACCGCCTTTGAAATTGACGCTGAGCATACCACCATATCCGTTTCCTTCAAACTGCTTGTCTGCCAGTTCTTTGCTGGGAGACGAATCCAGTCCCGGATAGTAGATTTTTTCTACTTTGGGATGCTGTTCAAAGAACTTCGCCAGAGCCAGCCCGTTCTGGCTCATTTTCTGCACGCGAAGCGGCAGCGTCCGCAGGCTGCGGGCCAGGAGCCACGATTCCGTCGCACCCAGATTGCCGCCGTACAGGCCGAGATAGAAGCGGATCGTATCAATCAGCTTTTTCGACCCCAGCGCCGCGCCGCCTACGATATCGTCATGGCCGCCCAGGTATTTCGTCGCACTGTATAAAACGAGGTCGGCCCCGAATTTCGCCGGTTTGGCCACGATAGACGTAGCAAAGGTATTATCGATAAAGAGCAGGGCGCCGTTGGCATGGGCCACCTCTGCCAGATGACCGAGGTCCGGGACGGACATGAGCGGATTGGCAATGGTTTCCCCGTAAATAACCTTCGTATTGGGTTTGATATAGTCTTCCGGCTTCTGTGTATCGAAATCGATGAACGTCGTTTCGACACCCCACTTGGACAGTTCATGCTTTAAGAAATAAAACGTTTCCCCGTACAGTACGGGAGAAGCCAGTACGTGATCTCCCGGTCTGAGTACTGCCAGAAGGGACGTCGTGATGGCTGCCATGCCGGAAGAAAAGACCAGGCCCGTTTCCGTCCCGTCACCGGCTGCCAGGATCCGCGATGCCGCGTCGGCATTAGGATTTCCCAGGCGGAAATAGGCGTATCCCGGTGCCCCTTCATCACAGATTTTATCCATGGGTTCAATGGAATCAAAAATATAGGCTGATGACAAATAAATAGGGAACGTTTCCGGCACGGTCAGTGCCTTATTCATTTCATAGCACATTTCCCCTGTCCCCGTATGCATATACGTCGTAGCAGTACCTCTGGCCATGATGATGATCTCCTTTCAAAATACAGATGATTTGTTGTATGACTTTTCCAGAATCGTCAATTGTCTTTTTGTTATCTTTATTATATCGTCATTATCATTAAAAATATATGCATCAAGTGGCGTATATGCAGTGGCATTTTAGGAGTAATTCCAATGCTATATACTCCTTTTGTACTCTTCTTATACTCCTTTTATACAAAAAAGACTGCCCCATCAAGCAAAAAAGCTTAATGGGGCAGTCCAGGTCGTTTCCCGTATGCTATGCCTGCATGCGCTGCCAGGTCCGGATGGCTTCTATGAGCTGCATCCGGCTGCGCACGCCGAGTTTTGTAAAAATATGATGAAGATGCTTTTTGGTTGTATACTGGCTGATGACCAGTCTGCGGCTGATATCTTCCGTCGAATACTGCTGCATGACCAGACTGGCAATCTCGCTTTCCCTGGGCGTCAGTCCCAGCGCCGTAAGCTGGGCGTATTCCGGCTCTGCCGGCAATTCGGCCCCGGCCGCTCCGGTCCGTTCATGACGCAGGCGGATAGCCAGATGATCCTTCAGCCGGTCCAGTATTTCAATCTCATTATCGGTAAAATCCCGCTGCCGGGCCGTCCGGTAGAGAATGACTTCCCCCAGCAGTTTCCGTTCGTCGGTCAGGACGATGCCACTATAAAACTGGACATCGTTGGGCAGCAGAAAGGCCGTCCGCACTTCCGAAACGGCATCAGTCGCCTGTTCATCGGGCGTGACAAGATCACTGCTGCGGTAGGCCATAGTACGGCGCAGACTGATGACGCGGCGGCAGATGCCGTTTGTATTGATCAGCCTGCCATAGGCTTTGACAATCTCCGGATCCATGTGGATAAAGACCGGCGATTGCAGGACAAGCTGCCCCTCCGCGTCTTCATGAAAGAGAAAAAAAGCCGCCCGTTCAAAGGGAACGATATTGCGCAGGGCTTCCAAAAAATACCTCTCCATATCCTGCACCGCATCCGTACCGTGGATCAGCAGGGATAATTCATTGATTCCCAGCCATTCTGAATTCGTCAACATACAGCCACCTTCCATCTGCCAGTCCTGTTCCCGACCCGGGCAGCACCGGTCCCAATCTGTACTTTCATGCATCTCCTAGAATTTCATTCTATCATACTTATATCACATGATACAATCACTGTTCGTATATTATACATTATATTTTGTTTACAAAAAAAAATAAAGTTTCATATATCCGTTATTTATTTCATATGGTTATGAATAGTCATCTATGCGATATATGCATTAATTTATCGTAATTTGATATGGAATTTTTCCTTTTTTTATGAGTTTACCTCATAATATGGAGGATAATTTATTGATACTCCATGAAAATAACGGTATAATAGATTATATTGTTAACAGTTAGGACAGTATAAAGGACAAAGGTGATATATTGTGTTGAAATTGATTGCTGTAACGAACCGTGAGTTATGCAGACAAAACTACTGGGACCATATGGAGCAGATAGCCGCTTCTGATATTGACAGCATTATTTTGCGTGAAAAAGGTCTCGATGAAGAAGAATACACAAATTACGCAAAAAGAATGCAGCGCCTGTGCAATCTGCACCAGAAACGGTGTGTCCTCAATTATTTCGGCCGCGTCGGCGTCAAACTCCATATCCCCCGTTTCCAATGCCCACTGGACTATTTGCAGTCCCATACGGCGATTACCTATTATATGACCAGTCTGGGAGTTTCCGTACACAGTGCCGATGAAGCCCGTCTGGCAGAAGAACTGGGCGCTCATTACATCATTGCCAGCCATGTACTGCCGACACCGTGCAAGCCGGACCAGCCGCCTATCGGCCTTGAGGAGCTGCGCAATATTACCAGTGCCGTCCACGTTCCCGTATATGCCCTGGGCGGTATTACACCGGAAACGCTGCCACAGCTTGCCGGTATTCCCATCGCTGGCGTCTGTGTCATGACCGGCCTCATGACCTGTGATGACGTACCGGGATATGTGCAGAGACTGCGTCAGGCCATGCAATAGAAAGGATGTCCTATTTCATGAAACAAGCCTATATTATCATCGACATGCAAAACGATTTCATCGACGGGGCTCTGGGTACGAAAGAGGCACCTCTCATCGTACCGCGCATCGAAGCCATTCTTCAGGCTGCCAAAAAAGATGAATCCCGGGAAACGGATTTTATCTTTACCCAGGATACTCACGGCGAAGACTATCTGGATACGCAGGAAGGGCGTAAGCTCCCCGTTCCCCATTGTATCCGCGATACCCATGGCTGGCAGATCTGCCGGGCCCTTCTGCCGTACACGCTCATGGCACCGGTTCTGGAAAAACCGACATTTGGCTGCACCCAGCTCGTCGAAGAAGCGGCGCCCTACGACCGTCTCGTCCTCATGGGCCTGTGTACGGATATCTGCGTCATTTCCAACGCCATGCTCTTAAAAGCCTATTTCCCGGAAAAGGAAATCGCCGTCCAGAGCGACTGCTGTGCCGGCGTCACCCCCGAAAGCCATGCTGAAGCCCTGCGCGCCATGAAACGCTGTCATATCGACATTATCTGATCCAGGCCAGACCGTCTTTCAGGCGGTCTGCTTTTTGCGTCATCGCATCCGGTATTTGTATTCTATTTTATCTATATTATATGTATTTATGTTTTGACATATGTCATCATCACCAGTATAATAAGGACAGAGTATGGTACGCCATGCTCTATATCGTCATGGTGAAAGGAGGAGTTTGTATGCCGCGTCCCCAACGCTGCCGCCGTGTCTGTTCTCTGCCCCGTCAGGAATCATTTACTCCCGACGGAAAGCAAAATGATTGTGATACTATTGTAATGACCGTCGATGAATACGAAGTCATCCGCCTCATGGATCTGGTCGGCCTGACACAGGAACAGGCCGCTGTACAGATGGATGTAGGCCGTACGACCGTAACGGGAATCTATGAATCGGCCCGTCATAAAGTAGCTTTAGCGCTGGTTTACGGCAGACGCCTGCTCATCCAGGGCGGTAAGATCCAGGTTTGTGAACGCGCCGGCTCGTGCTGTAACCCATTCTGCCGGGCTGTCCGCGAAAAAAGGGATACGATCCCACAAAAGGAGCATGATACACAATGAGTGAAAACTGTAATCACGACTGTTCCAGCTGCGCCAGCAACTGCGAAAGCCGTACGGAACCACAGAGCCTGCTGGCAAAGCCCCACGAAGGCACCCATGTCAAACACGTCATCGCCGTCGTCAGTGGCAAAGGCGGCGTCGGTAAATCCCTGGTCACGTCCCTCATGGCCGTCCAGATGCACCGCCATGGCTTTAAGACAGCTATCCTCGATGCCGATATCACCGGCCCTTCCATCCCGAAAGTATTCGGTATCACCGACCGGGCTACGGGCAGTGAAGCCGGTATCAATCCTGTCGTCACCAAAGGCGGCATCGAAGTCATGTCCATGAATGTCCTCCTGGAAGATTCGGCTTCGCCAGTCGTATGGAGAGGGCCGGTCATTTCCGGAGCTGTCAAACAGTTCTGGACCGACGTACTCTGGGGCGACATCGACTACATGTTCGTCGATATGCCTCCGGGAACGGGCGATGTCCCCCTGACCGTATTCCAGAGCCTGCCCGTCGATGGCATCCTCGTCGTTACATCGCCGCAGGAACTGGTTTCCCTGATTGTCGAAAAGGCCCTGAAGATGTCCGAACTGATGCACATCCCCGTCCTCGGCCTCATCGAAAACATGAGTTACTTCGAATGCCCGAACTGTCATGAAAAAGTAGAAATCTACGGGCCGAGCCGCGTCGATGAATCGGCTCAGAAATATGGCATCAGCCATACGGCCAAACTGCCTATCGACCCGGCCTTTGCCGCCCACTGTGATAAAGGCGACATCGAAAGCTACAAGGCTGACTACCTGTCTGATACGGCTGCCTTCCTCGAAGGTGTGCTGGATAAATAAATCCCGTTTTCCGGCAAAAAAACAAAGGCTTCCGTACCATGAGTCCAAAGCTCATAGTACGGAAGCCTTTTTCGTGCTGGAAAAGATGATATTCCCCTTCCGGTACAGGTACACCTGCAAAATGGCGGTATTACTTTTTGCCGCCCAGGTATGCCGCTGTGACCTGGGGATTGGCCGCTACGTCTGCCGCTTTTCCCTCCAGGACGATGTGCCCCGTTTCCATAACGTAGGCATAGTCGGCAATCTGCAGGGCCTTCCGGGCATTTTGTTCCACCAGGAGGATGGTCGTGCCGCTGTCATTGATATCCTTGATGACATCAAAGATTTCCTGCACGACGATGGGGGCCAGCCCCATGGACGGTTCGTCGAGGAGGAGCAGTTCCGGCCGGGCCATGACGGCACGCCCGATGGCCAGCATCTGCTGTTCGCCGCCAGACAACGTCCCGCCAAACTGCTTTTTTCGTTCTTCCAGACGAGGAAAGCGTTCGTAGACCTTTTTCAGATCTGCGGCGATGCCGTCTTTGTCACTGCGCTGGTAGGCGCCGAGATACAGATTTTCTTCGACGCTCATATTCTGCAGGATCTGCCGGCCTTCCGGTACGAGGGATATGCCTTCATGGACGACCTGATAGGGTTTCGTCCCCGAAAGAGGCGCCCCTTTAAAGCGGATTTCCCCTTCTCTGGGAGACACCAGCCCCATAATGGTCCTCATGGTCGTCGATTTCCCGGCGCCATTGGCACCGATGAGGGAAACGATACTGCCTTCCCGTACGGACAGGCTGATGCCCTTGAGGGCCATGATGCTGCCGTATCCGGCTACGATATTTTTTAATTCCAGGAGCATTATCCTTCATCCTCCTTTCCCAGATAGGCTTCGATAACGGCAGGATTATTCTGGATTTCCGCCGGCGTTCCTTCGGCCAGTTTTTTGCCAAAATTGATGACTACCAGGCGGTCGCACAAATCCATCATGAGATTCATATCGTGTTCAATGAGGACGATGCTCACGTGATACGTATCGCGCAGGCCCCTGATGAGCGTACCCAGTGCCGCCGTTTCACTGTCATTCATGCCCGCTGCCGGTTCATCGAGGAGGAGCAGCTTGGGATGGGTGGACATGGCACGGGCAATTTCCAGCTTGCGCTGCTTGCCATAGGGCAGACTGGACGCAATCGTACAGGCATCTTTCTCAAGACCTACGAACTTCAGGAAATCCATGGCCCGCTGCCGTGCTTCCTGTTCTTCCTGTCTCTGGCCTTTCGTATGGAACACGCTGGCCAGGATACCGGAATGAAGCTGGGTATGGCAGCCAACCAGGCAGTTTTCAAGGACCGTCATCTGGGGAAAGAGGCGGATATTCTGGAACGTCCGGGCAATGCCCAGGGCCGTGATTTCATGAGGCTTCTTTCCTTCAATGGACGTGCCCTGAAAGAGGATATCCCCTTCCGATACCTGATATACGCCGGTAATAAGATTGAACAGAGTCGTCTTGCCGGCGCCATTAGGACCGATAATGCCATAAATCTGGCCTTCTTCCACGGAAAAGGAAATATCAGAAGAAGCCGTGACGCCGCCGAACCGTTTAATGACATGCTGTAATTCCAGAAGCATTACCGGTCACCTTCTTTCGCTGCCCGTTCCGGAACGGCATGGGCCGGCCGTTTCCGTGTCATCCGTTTCAGGACATCGTAGGACAGGATGCCGTCGGGCCGGAAGGCCATGAGCGCTACCAGCATGATGCCGTAGAGCATATCCCGATATTCCGCCAGGTCGCGCAGCAGTTCCGGCAGTACGGTCAGGATGACCGCGCCCAGAGGCGAACCCCACATGACATTGCTGCCGCCGAATACGCAGTACAACAGGGCATTGACGACTTTGTGCCATGAGAAATCAGTCGGGCTGATGAAATTGGCCGTATGGGCAAAGAGAGCCCCGGCGACTCCGGCAAAGAAGGCGCTGAATAAAAAGGACATCATTTTATAATATACAATAGGAATACCCGAAAGTTCCGCCGCGTGTTCGTCGGCTTTGACGGCGGCAAAAGCCCGGCCGATGCGGGAGCGTTCCAGACGGCGCCAGAACCAGAGGATAGCCACGACGACAATCAGCAGGACGAGGCACATGAGCAGCTGGCCGCCGGTCTGGGTATCTATATCGAGGACATCGAGGAGGTCGCTGGCCAGATCGCCCAGGGTATTGGCCATGGAAGGAATTCCCGAAAGGCCCAGAGCGCCGTTGGTGATCTTCAGATTCAGGGCCAGGACGCGGACGACTTCACCAAATCCCAGAGTGGCTATAGCCAGATACATGCCGCGCAGCCGCGTCGTCGGAATACCGACGATGAGAGCGACCACAGCGGCCATGATACCGCCGAGGACGATGGCAGCCGGCATGGGAAGTCCGGCCTGCATGGTCAGTATGGCCGACGTATAGGCACCGACGCTCATGAAACCGGCATTACCCAGAGACATCTGGCCGGTGCATAATGTCATATAGACAGACAATGCCAATATAATATTGATGCAGGAAAACACGACGACCTGCAGGACATAGCCGTTCAGTATTTCGTCCATTACGGTCTGCCTCCTTTGCCGGCCTTGGAAAAGAGCCCTTCGGGCCGGAAGAACAAGATGAGAATGATGATGCCGAAAGCAACGGCATCGCGATACGACGACGCGCCATAGGCGACGCTAAATACTTCGGCAATGCCGAGAATGAAGCCGCCCATCATGGCACCGCGGATATTGCCCAGGCCGCCCATGATGAGTACGGCCAGGCCTTTAAAGCTCATGGTCATACCCATGGTCGGTTCGATGGCATTGAAGGAAAGACCGACGAGGACACCGGCCGCCGCCCCCAGGGAAGATGCCAGCATGACCGTAAAGGTGATGATGCGGCTCGTATTGATGCCCAGAAGACCTGCCGTTTCGATATTTTCCGACGTCGCCTTGACTGCCTTGCCGATTTTCGTCTTATCCAGCAACAGTGTCAGCAGCACCATCAGGACGATAGCCGTACAGAACCCGACGATCTGAATCATGGATACTTTGAACAGGCCGGCGTCCATGAGCGCCCCTTCAAACTGGGGCGGGAAAGACTGGGTCTGGGGCCCCCAGATTTTGAGGGCCAGACTTTCCAGGAAAATCGATACGCCAATAGTACTGATAAGCGGTGCCAGGTGGGTCACCTTGCGGCGGCGCAGGGGACGCAGTGCCAGGTATTCCAGCAGGAATCCCAGGACCGCCCCGCCCAGCATGGCACCGATGAGAGCTACGAATATATTGGCTCCGGCAGCCGTTACCAGCATCAGGCCGATAAAGGCACCGAACATGAAGATTTCGCCATGGGCCATATTGATGATGTTCAACACCCCGAAAACCAGCGTATAGCCAATGGCAATGACAGCATAGGCACTGCCAAGATTCAACCCATTAATAAGCTGCTGAAAAAACACGATATATACCCCTCTATCTGTAAAACGAAAGAACGATTACTGTAACGGCGTCCATTTGCCGTCTTTGATGACCAGTACGTCCAGATCCATAGACGGATCACGATGATCATCAAAGGAGAACACGCCAGTTGCGCCTTCAAAGTTCGTGATCTGAGCCAGAGCATCGCGGAACTTCTTGCGGTTCGTCGTCGTACCCGATTTTTCGACGGCTTCGTGGATGATGTACATGGCGTCATAAGCCTGGGCAGCGAACTGATCCGGTTCATGTCCGTATTTGGCAACGAAGGCTTTGCGGAAATTCTGGGCTTTTTCGCTCTGCCGTTCCGGATTCCACGGTGTTGCTACCATGGTGCCGTCGGCAGCGGCGCCGGCCTGTTTGATGTATTCCGGGCTGTTGAATCCATTATTGCCGATAATCGGCTGGTTCATCCCCATTTCACGGGCTTTCTTGGCAATGAGGGCGCCTTCCTGATAGAGGCCGGCCACGGCGATGACGTCAGGATTGGCAGCCTGGATTTTCGTCAGCTGTGCCGAGAAATCCGTGTCCTTATCGGCAAAGGTTTCCGTATCGACGACTTCTATGCCGTTATCGGCAAAGACCTGCTGATAAATTTTGCTTTCACCGACCATCTGGTCGTTATTGTTGGAATATAAAAGTGCTACTTTCTTGAAGCCTAATTTCTGCTGCGCTTTCTTTACCGTCTGGGGAATGGCCAGTTTGCCCGGGATGGCGTTGCGGAAAATATAATCGCCGATGTTCGTTACATCCGGGCCAGTCCCGCCGGTGGTAAAGCAGACGACTTTGTCCTGCTGGGCAATCGGGCCAGCTGCCATGATTTCGCCCGTCGTCATCGGCCCTTCGATGGCCAGGACCTTATCCTGTTCGATGGCTTTCTTGGTCGCGTTGATGGCTTCTGTCTTATCCAGCTTGGTGTCATAGGTCTTGAGGTCGATCTTGACTTTCGTATTGGGGTCCTTATTGATTTCATCTACGGCCAGGTCTACCCCTTCTTTCATGGCCTGCCCGTAAGCTGCGCCAGGGCCGGTATAGGCCGTGATAAATCCGATTTTGGCCGACTTGCCATTACTGTCCCCGTCTTTGCTGCCCCCGCAGCCGGCGATGGATACAGCCGTCATGACGGCCAGCCCCGCAACAACGATTTGTTTTAACAATGTGTGTTTCATGATTACTCCACTCTCCCCTTCTTATTCCCATATAAAAAAATGCTCCTGTTTCCGCCGGTTCCGGCAGAAACAGGGGCGTTTGTACGCGGTACCACCCTGCATTATCCTTTGGTGTATCGATAACGGGATATCCGCTTTTCCTTACTCTTTTCAGGAAAAGTACTCACGAGTGATATATTCGCCTGACGGCTTTATCCGTTCACACCAGCCACGGACTCTCTGAAAAAGTAGACGCCACACTTTTTGCTCTCGCTCATCGTATATATGGGTTGTTGTATTGGTCTGCACGTCTGATTGACTTGCATGGCAACATTATAAGGCGTTTTTTCCCTCTGTCAAGGATTATTATTCTGATTGTTTATCATATTTCCTATTTTCTATTCTCATAGGTTATAGTTAATCGTTTTACGCTTTTTGTATGTTTATCCAAAAAGAAGCTGTCCACGAAGAAAGGCTACTTTCGTGGACAGCTTCTTTTCTATTGTATCTATATAAGGAGACGGTTATTTTACGGTTTTTGTGGCATCAATGCCCAGGGCACGCATAATACCGAAGAAGACTTCCGTATTATCCATGACGCCGTTAAAGTATTCCGAACCGGGGCCTTCTGCATTCAGGGGCACATCGTCGGCTGCATGGCATTCATCGCCGATGGTATCGGGAATGTTGGCCGGAACGAGTTCGACGGGGTCGCCGTCATGATGACGGGCCGGGTTGGCTTTGGCAACGACGGTCGATACCTGATGGTATTCCGTCTTGTCACCGATCTGCTGGGCTTCCTGCTTCGTGACTTTTTCAGTAATCGTCGGCAGGGTCGGTTTCTGCTGGAAGTGGAAGTTTTCATAATAAGCCGGATGGTTGGCATACTGGATAGCCAGCGTTACATCGGGATCGGGGTTGTCCGGGAATCCGTCGTGATTGGCATCCTTGAATGTCGGGAAGATAGAGTCGGCATAGGTGCGGACCGCTGCCAGACCTTTCTTGCCATCCCGTTCATGATACGTACCGGTAATGGATGCACCGTGGGCATGGTCTGCCACGACGATGATCAGCGTGTTGTCGCCGTGTTCTTTATTCCATTTCTGGGCGTATTCGATGGCCTTATCGAATTCGATCGTATCGTATGTAGCCCGCTGCCAGTCCATGGCATGGAGCTGTTTATCGATGGAAGCGCCTTCGATCATGGCAAAGAAACCTTTCGGATTCTGGCTGAGGATGTCGAGAGATTTTTTCGTCATGTTGATCAGATTCGGCTGGTCCGTATATTTCCCTAATACTTCAGGATTTTTAAGCATTTCCCGGTCGATATAGACATTCATCGTCCCCGGCTTGAATAATCCCAGGAGCGGTTTATTGGACGGTGCTGCCATCATTTCTTTGGACGTCGTGACGAAGGTATAGCCTTTGTCTTTGAATTCCTGGATGACGTTCTGGTTATCATGACGCTTGGATCCCGATTCGCTCTGGGGGATATACCGGCTGGAACCGCCACCCATGATGACATCCGGACGGTGGTAATCTTCCAGATATTCCGAAGCCAGGTAATCCTGGTTGGCCCGGCGGCGCGTATGGCCGACCATGGCTGCCGGTGTGGCGTCCGTCGATTCGGCCTGGGTAATAATGCCTACGGACATGCCACGGGACCGTTTGACGATTTCACCGATGTTTTCTACGCGGGGATCGTCAAAGGGATCTTTTGTCGAATCTTCATATACGCCCATGGCGTTGACAACCGATTTATGACCTGTCGCATAGGCCGATGCCGAGTTGGCGCTGTCTGTCGTCAGGGAATCATAGCCGCTGGTCGTGATCAGACAGTTGTGAGGCATCTTTTCCATAGCCAGCAGGTCGTTATATTTCCCATTGGTCATACCTTTGGAGATGATACGTGCCATTTCGCGGGCCTGAAGGGACATGCCGTCGCCGACGAAGAGGATGACGTTTTTCGCCTGTTTCTGGGCTTTTTCCTGGACGACTGTATAGCGGGCATTGCTTACATTGCGGCCCGTATCATCCGTTGCCGAAGCCTGCACCGTATAGCTGCCGGCTTTGGGGAAATCCACGTTGTTCACGCGGTAGGAAATGACCCCGTTGTCCAGATTCGTCGCCTTCAGATCTTTTCCGAAGAATTTATCTGCCGGCTGATTGTTGATGGTGATGTCCACGTTTTTCAGGTTTTTCGCCTGACTGACTTCTACATCAAAATCAAACTTCGCCCCTGCCAGAAACTTTGCGTTATCTACGGGCAGAATGCGTACGTTTGCCGCCTGCACACCGGGAATGATCCCGAAAGCAGAACCGCAGACCATCATCGAAAGAATTGCACGTTTTAACCATGTCTTTTTCATACCATGACCTCCTGATTTCATGCGCTTTTGCAGCATGACCTGGCATTGCTTGTTTCTAATGTATCGCATGGTCATTATACGAGGTCCATGTTATAAATTCTGTCATTTTTCTGTATAATTTCTGTCAATTATCATCCCGGCTGCCTGGAAAAACAAAAACAAAGCCACTGTCCCCATGGCCGGGACATTACATATATCCCGCTTCCCCGCCGGCCAGTTTGGTCCGGACAATGCGCGTCACTTTTTCATCGACGAGCTTACGGAACGATTCATCATTTTCATAAGCCTTCAAAAGACCGGCATAGGTTTCCTGTTCATGGCCGTAGTCGTGGCAGACGAGGACTATATCGGCGCCGGCCCGGATGGCCATGACGCCCATATCGGAAAAGGCATAGTGTTTGGCCATGGCTCCCATTTCCATGTCATCGGACAGGATAAGTCCCCCATAGCCAAACTGCTGGCGCAATATGCCCGTCATGATTGTCTTGGAGACACAGGCCGGAAGCTTCGGATCGAGGGCCGGGAAGGTGACGTTGGACACCATGATGAACATCTTGTCGTGGGGCACCTGACCGATAAGATCAGCAAAGGGCTTCATATCGGCCGCCAGAAGTTCGTCCCGGCTGGCCGCAACCTGGTCTCCGTCGAGATGGGGATCGGTCCGGACCTTCCCGATGCCGGGAAAGTGTTTGAGAGCACACCAGATTTTCGCCTCTTCATAGCCTTCTACGGCCTGCCGGGCAAAGGAGGTGACGACGGCCGGATCACGGCTGTACGACCGTTCTGAGGCAGAGCCGAGATCGACGACGGGGGCAAAATTCAGGTTGAACCCCAGCTCTTTCAGCTTTTTCCCCGTCGTCACGGCCCAGGTCCGGGCCGCTGCGGGGTCTCCGTTTTCTCCCAGCTGCTGTTCACTGGGCACGCGGGGAAAAGCATCGCGCATGCGCAGGACAAAGCCGCCTTCCTGATCGACGGCAATAAAGGGCGGTATATCCTGGCTCTGGCGGCGTATCTGCCGTGCCAGGGCCGCATTCAGGTCTTTTACCTGCTGTGTCGATTGCATATTGCGGTCAAAGAGGATGACATTGCCCATATGGTACTGGGCAATCTGATAGGCCGCATCCTGATCGACGGTCGTCCCCTGGATGCCGATCATCATGAGCTGGCCTACCCGCTGCTGTGGGCTCATGGACCGGACTTTTTCCCTTGCCTGTTCATCCAGAGGGGATACGGTCTCCGTACCCGTGCGGCCCGTCGCCGCTGCCGTTCCATCCGTCCGGGAACGGCTATGCCAGATTAAGACACCTGCACCGATGACTACCAGGACAGCCAGCACGGCGAGGATATATATGGTTTTACTGTGCCTGTTCCTGTTCTTCATTGTATACCAGTTCGCCACCTATCAGCGTCTGTTTGACGTGGAAATCTTCACTATCGAGAATGGCTATATCGGCCAGTTTCCCTTTTTCCAGAGAGCCGATCCGGTCATAGACACCCAGGTCTCTGGCCGGGTTCACCGTCGCCATAGCAACGGCTTCGGGAAGGGGTGCGCCACTGTTTACCAGGAAATTCAGGACGACCTGATTCATGGCGGCAATGCTGCCGGCCAGCGTGCCGTCTTCCAGCCGGGCTTCTCCGTTTTTCACGAATACTTTCTGGCCGCCCAGCTCCGATTCCCCATCGGGCAGCAGGCAGGCCCGCAGCGAATCCGTGATGAGGATGATGCCGTCCCGTCCTTTCATGCGGTACACCAGCTTCTGCGCCGCCGGGTGGACGTGGAGATTATCACAGATGAGCTCACAGTGGGCCTTCGGATCGAGCAGGGCCGCCCCGACAATGCCCGGCCGGCGGTGGTGGAGCGGCGTCATGGCATTATACATGTGGGTTATGTGATAAAAGGAACTCTTTTCCATGCAGTCCATGACCTGTTCATACGTAGCGCCGCTGTGGCCGACAGAGACGATGATGTCATGATCGGCGCACTCTTTCAGGAATGTCTTGTCCTTCAGCGTTTCCGGCGCCAGGGTGATGATTTTCACCACGTCTTCATACGGTTCGATCCAGGAAAAATCGGCCTGAGCTATATTCGACTCCTTCTGAGCCCCTTTGTAAGCCGTGCTGATGAAGGGCCCTTCCATATGAGCTCCCAGGATCCGGGCGCCGCGGTTCTTCTTTGCCCTGCGGATACGGCTGAGGGCCCGTTCGATGCGGGGCCGGTCATAGGTCATAGTCGTCGGCAGGAAGGACGTCACCCCCGTCTTCGGCAACACCGACTGGATTGTCGCCAGAGCTTCTTCATTTTCATCCATCGTATCGGCACCGGCACAGCCGTGGATGTGTTCATTGATGAATCCCGGCACGACAAATCCGCCATTGGCATCAATGAGGTCGGTGCACTGGCCCAGGTGAAATCCCTTGCGGGGCACGATATCGGTAATCCTATCCCCTTCGTACAACAAAATATGTCCGCCCACAATGGCATCGGGCAGGACGATCATCCCATCTATAATCGCTTTCATCATATTCACTCCTATGCATATTATCTGTGGCAGATATGGGTCATCTGCATACCGTTTACAGTATATCATATGGCTCATACTTGTCATCTCTATTGTACCATCTTTTCACTTTTAAGAAAATAAATTTCATAAATTGATGGCTAAAATATTTTTATGTGAAATATTATTGCATTTTTGACGGACAAATGCTATACTTCTGGTGTACTAAATTTCATAAAATATCTGTTCAACAGGCACCATAGGACTGTCATAGCAAGGAGGAACAATATGCTGGAACAATTTAAAGGAAAACTGATTATTTCGTGTCAGGCACTGCCTGATGAACCGCTTCACAGCTCATTCATCATGGGCCGCATGGCTCTGGCTGCCAAACAGGCCGGCGCCGTCGGCATCCGGGCCCAGAGTACCGGCGACATCCGGGAAATCAAAAAGGTGACGGGACTTCCGGTCATCGGCCTCATCAAACGGAATTTTGATGATTCGGAAATCTATATCACCCCGACCCATCAGGAAATCGCCGAACTGCTCGATACGACCTGTGAAATCATCGCCCTCGACGCGACACTGCGCAAGCGTCCCGGTGACGAAAAACTCGCCGATCTGGTAAATCAGATACACGCCGGCGGCCGCCTGGCCCTGGCCGATATTTCTAGCGACGCCGAAGGCCTGAATGCCGAAAAAATCGGCTTTGACTGCGTATCCACCACCATGTCCGGCTACACGCCCTACACGCCGTCCTTTGAAGGTCCGGACTACGGCCTCGTCGCCCGCATGGCCGGTCAGCTTTCCATCCCGGTCTTTGCCGAAGGCCGCATCAACACGCCGGACGACCTCAGACGGGTTTATGAATGTGGCGCCTTTGGTGCCATCGTCGGCTCGGCCATTACCCGGCCCCAGCTCATTGCCAAAAAATTCGTCGATATATTGAAATAAATCATATATAAATCACAAGTAGTACACGCACTACCAAGGAGGATGCATTATGTCACAGAGAGATTTAAAAGGACTGTTTTCCGCACTGCTCGTTTCCTTTGATGAACAGGGAAATATCAATGAAAAAGGCCTGCGCCAGATTATCCGCTACAACATCGACGTCAACCACATGGACGGCCTGTATGTAGGCGGCAGCACGGGAGAAAACTTCATGCTGTCTACGGATGAAAAGAAACGCATTTTTGAAATCGCCAAAGACGAAGCCAAAGATGCCCTGACCCTCATCGCCCAGGTCGGCTCGGTCAACCTGAAGGAATCGGTGGAACTGGCAAAATTCGTCACCGATTTAGGCTATGATGCCATCAGCGCCGTCACGCCGTTCTACTATAAATTTACCTTCGACGAAATCAAAAATTACTACAACACCATCATCGGCGCCGTCGATAACCGCATGATCATCTACTCCATCCCCTTCCTGACCGGCGTCGATATGAGCCTGAGCCAGTTCGGCGAACTCTTCGCCAATCCGAAAATCGTCGGCGTCAAATTCACCCAGGCTGACTTCTATCTCCTGGAACGCATCCGCAAGACCTTCCCGGATAAACTGATTTATGCCGGGTTCGACGAAATGCTCCTGCCGGCCACGGTCCTCGGCGTCGATGGCGCCATCGGCTCCACGTACAACATCAACGGACGCCGCGGCCGCCAGATCTTCGAACTGGCCAAGGCACAGAAAATCACGGAAGCCCTGGAAGTACAGCATGTCACCAACGACCTCATTACGGACATCCTCGACAACGGCCTCTACGGCACGATCAAGCTGCTGCTCCAGGAAGCCGGCGTCGATGCCGGTTACTGCCGTGAACCCATGAAGAAATATACCCCGGAAATGGTAGCACGGGCCAAAGAAATCTATAAGAAATATTTCTGATACACTGATTCCACTCACTCCCGTTTCCATTGCAGATAAGCGCCGGAAACTTCTGGCGCTTTTTCTGTATCCGGGACTGCATTTAAAGGAGGACACACCTATGCACGAAGGATTTACCTGGATCGATACCGTTGTTTTAGTCTTATATCTGGTAGGCGTCCTGCTGGCCGGCCTCTATTTTTCCAAAAAAGAAATGAAAGGCAAGGAATTTTTCAAGGGCGACGGCACCATCCCCTGGTGGGTTACCTGCGTCTCCATCTTCGCCACCCTTCTCAGTCCGATTTCCTTCTTATCCCTGCCGGGCAATTCGTATAAAGGCTCGTGGATTCTCTGGTGGGCCCAGTTGGGCATGCTCATCGCCATTCCGCTGACCATCAAGTATTTCCTGCCCATCTACAGCCGCCTGGAAATCGACACGGCCTACCACTATCTGCAGAAACGCTTTGAAAGCAAAAACCTCCGCATCCTGGGGGCTTCTATGTTCATCATCTACCAGCTGGGCCGCATGTCCATCATCATGTACCTGCCGTCCATCGCACTGGCCGAACTGACCGGCATCGATGTCAATATCCTGATTGTCGTCATGGGCGTCATCGCCATCATTTATTCCTATTCCGGCGGCCTGAAAGCCGTCCTCTACACCGATTTTATCCAGGGCATGGTCCTCATCTTCGGTATCGCTCTGACCCTGGTCGTCATGATCGGCGACATCCACGGCGGCTTCGGCACCATCATGGATACGCTGACGACGGGCCACAAATTCATGTTCCAGAACGAAGTATGGATGAGTCCGGATATCCTTTCGACGAGCGTCTTCATCGTCTTCATCGGCGGCGGCCTGGCTACCTTTGCTTCCTACGTCTCCAGTCAGGATATCGTACAGCGGTTCACGACGACGACGGACATCAAACAGCTGAATAAAATGACCCTCGGCAACGGGGCCCTGTCTATTTTTGCCGCCACCGTCTTCTACCTCGTCGGTACGAGCCTCTACGTATTCTATCAGCAGAATCCGGACCTGCTCATGACCAGCCGTCAGGACCTGGTGTTTGCCACCTATATTACGTATGAACTGCCGGCCGGCATTACGGGTATCCTCCTGGCCGCTATTTACGCCGCATCCCAGTCCACCCTGTCTACGGGCATCAATTCCGTCGCCACCAGCTGGGTCCTCGATATCCAGTCCGTCCTCAACCCGGACCTGGACAGCCAGAAACAGACGCGCATCGCCAAGCTCGTCTCTCTGGGCATCGGCATCCTGTCCATCATCGTCGCCATGATCATGGCCGTCAGCGACATCCACTCGGCCTACGAATGGTTCAACAGCTTCATCGGCCTGGCCCTGGGCTCGCTGGCCGGCATGTTCGTCCTGGGCGCATTCAGCAAGCGCGCCAATGCCAAAGGCGCATTCGTCGGCTTCATCTGTTCTACGGCCGTCGTCATGTATCTGAAATACTTCGTCCCTTCCGTCTCGTTCTGGTCCTATACGGCAATCACCATCATCCTCTCGCTGGTAGCAGGCACCATCGTCAGCCGCCTGACGAATAAAGACTATACGGCACCGGAAGGAACGACAGCCGATTAGAAAGTCCGTATCTGATTTGACATCTCCAAGGAGGTATCGTATGATGAAAAAAAATGCTATTGCCGCGGCCGCACTGGCCCTGACCCTTTCGACATCCCTGTCCTTTGCCGCGCCGGAACAGACCGGCTCTCCGCAGATACGCTGGCAGTCTGCCGGCACCTTGTCACCGGCGTTCGGACAGAAAGAAAATATCGGCGTGGCCGGCATGATTGCCGGTACCAGTCACGGCTATATCATTGCCGGCGGCGGTGCCAATTTCCCTGACGGCAGTCCTGCTGCAGGCGGCGCCAAAGTGACCTATCCCGACATCTACGCCATGAAGGCGACAGACAAGGGCCTCATCGAAACGGACCATCAGGTCCTGCCCTTCCCGGCTGCTTACGGCGCGTCGGTCACCTCGGCTGACGGCGTGTATTACATCGGAGGCAGCCCCGATGCAGACGCTGCCAGAGCCATCACCCTTCTCACCTGCGACAATCAGGGGAAACTGCACTACCAGAAAGCCGGTACCCTGCCCTTTACCTTCCAGAATGGCATCGCCGCCCTGAAAGGCCAGACCCTCTTCCTGGGACTGGGAAAACAGGATGGCAGCCTGAGCCGTAATTTCTACGCCTATGACCTAAAAACGGGCACACTGGAACGGCTGGCCGATTTCCCCGGGAATGCCCGTGAACAGAGCGTCGCCCGGCTGCTCGGCCAGACCCTGTGCGTCTTCAGCGGCGGCAGCGATACGGCCTATACCGACGGCTACGGCTACGACCTGACGACCCGCACCTGGCACAAACTGGCCGATTGCGCCATAGACGGCCAGGGCATCTCCCTCCTGGGGGCCCGGGCCGTCGGCCTGAATGAAGAGGAAATGCTGGTCATCGGCGGTTTCAACAAAGCCGTCTATGACGACGCCGTCGCCCAGCTGTCCCATCTTACAGGCGCAGAACTTGCCGCCTACAAAACGGCTTACTTTGGCCGGGAAAGTACCGATTTCAACTGGAACCGCCGCATCCTCGTCTACAACGTCCGCAGCGATGCCTGGCGCTCTGCCGGCGATATCCCCTTTGCGGCCCCCTGCGGCCAGGGGCTGGTGCTCCTGAAAGACAAGCTCATTTCCCTCAATGGAGAAATCAAGCCCGGCGTACGCAGCAACCGCATCTACGAAGGATTCATCATGAACGAATAGGAGACACTCATGTATATTTGCATTGACATTGGCGGTACGGCCATCAAATACGGACTGGCTTCTGCCGATGGCCAGCTGATAGAAACGAAGAGCACACCGACCCACGCCCATCAGGGCGGCGGTCCCGGCATCGTCCGCACGGTCCGCCAACTGATCCGCCAGTATACGGAAACAGGGCCGCTTTTGGGCATCGCCCTTTCTACGGCCGGCATGGTCGATCCCCAAAAGGGACGGATATTCTATGCCCTGGCCGATTCCATCCCCGATTATACGGGAACGGAATGGAAAGAAATACTGGAAGGGGAATTCCACATCCCCTGTGCCGTAGAAAATGACGTCAACTGCGCTGCCCTGGGCGAACTCTGGCTCGGCGCCGGAAAAGGCTGTACGTCGGCCTTTATGATGACCATCGGCACCAGCATCGGCGGCTGTGCCATCTATGACGGCCATATCATCCACGGCGCCGGCTGCAGTGCCGGTGAAATCGCCTACATGCGCGTGCCCGGCGGCCGGCTCCACGACCTGGCATCGGCTACCCGTCTGGTCCGCGACGTCGCCGCGGCTAAAGGAGTCAGCCCGGACGAACTCGATGGCAAAGCCGTCTTTTCTATGGCCGCCAAAGGCGATGCCGATGCCCTCAGGGCCATTGACGACCTGTCCCGTGACATAGCCGTCGCCATAGGCAACGTCATCACCGTACTGCAGCCCCAGGTCGTCATCCTGGGTGGCGGCATCATGGCCCAGGAAGGCGTATTCCGTCCCCTTCTGGAACGTTACGTATCCCGGCAGCTGCCGCCTGCCATGTATGAACCGGCCCGCATCGCCTTTGCCCGTCTGGGCAATAGGGCCGGCATGCTGGGCGCCCTCTATCATCTCCGTCAGCAACTTTCTCAGGAGTAACGCCTATGAATATCTTGGAACAGCTGGACCATCCCGGCTTCAAACCATCAAAATCAGACCGTACCCTCATGGAATACATCCGCCTCCACGGCGACCAGTTTTGCACGACCCCCATCGCAAGCCTGGCCAGAAAGAGCGGCATCAGCGAATCGACCATCACCCGTTTCGTGCGCAAAATGGGCTTTTGCAGCCTGCAGCATTTCAAGCTCAGCCTGGCCGAAGAACTGTCGCGGCGCAGCCAGCAGAAGACCATCATCAGCCACAATATCACCGCCGACGAGTCCATCATGACGACGGCCAAAAAGCTCATGTCCATCGGCATAGATACGCTCCGCCAGACCGTGGAAAACCTCGATGAAGAGGTCATCGCCCAGACAGTCCGCCTGCTGACCGGCGGGCACCGCGTGTATTTCATCGGCCTGGGAAATTCCGGCTTCGTCGCCGACGATTCGGCCTACAAATTCCAGCGTATCGGCATCGATGCCCTGGGACTGGACAACAGCCATCTCATCATGCTGCACATGGCCCTCATCCATCCCGGTGACGTCGTCATCGCCATCAGCCATTCCGGCGCCTCGAAAGAAATCGTCCAGGCCGCCCGTCTGGCCCGGCAGAACGGTGCCCACCTGATTGCCATCACGGCCAGTACGGGGTCTGAGCTCCGGGACTGCGCCGACCTGTGCATTTCCTATAAGACACGGGAAACGATGCTGGAAACAGGTTCCATCGTCACCAAGCTGACCCAGGTATTTATCATCGATCTGATCTATACACAGGTCGTCAAAGAACGGCCTGAACCCTCTGTCAAGAATAAACAGCGAACAGCCGACGCCGTCAACCTGCTGCGTCTCGGCCATTAAGCATACCATAAAAGGAGGCACGTACGATGCGTGTGATCGTTACCAATTCCTATGATGAAATGAGTACAGAAGCCGCCAAGATTGTGGCCGGCCAGATATACCTCAAACCGGACAGCGTCCTCGGTCTGGCCACGGGCAGTACGCCTCTGTCCATGTATAAAAAACTGATTGCCGTCCACGAAATGATCGGCCTCGATTTTTCCCAGGTCACGACATTCAATCTCGACGAATACATCGGCATGGCTCCCGACAATCCCCAGAGCTATCACTACTTCATGCATCACAATTTCTTCGATTTCATCAACATAAAGCCGGAAAATATTTATATCCCTGACGGCATGGCCAAAGATATCGTAGCCGAAGGCAAGCGCTATGACGCCCTCATCGAAGCGAAAGGCGGCATCGACCTGCAGATCCTTGGCATCGGTCAGAATGCCCACATCGGCTTCAATGAACCGGACATCAAATTCGAAGCGACGACCCACAAGGTCCGCCTCGATGAAGAAACGATCCAGGCCAATTCCCGCTTCTTCCAGACCGAAGAAGAAGTCCCCCGCTACGCCATCAGCATGGGCATCAAGACCATCATGCTGGCCAAAAAAGTCGTACTCCTGGCCAATGGCCACAACAAGGCCGAGGCCATCTACAACACGGTCTGCGGCAGCATCAGCCCCAGCGCGCCGGCCAGCATCCTCCAGCTGCACCGCGACGCAACGGTCATTGTGGACAAAGAAGCGGCATCGCTCCTGCCGGATCAGGTCTGTGATAAAATTTGTGGATAAATCTCTGTGCTATACTCTTCGGGCGAGGTATTCCCCTGCACGTGTACACGTGTCTATGTGGGGATACCCCGCTTTTTCTATATCCGGTTATCCACAAATCCACACAGGTTGTACACAAAAAAAATATGCCATTGTAAAATATGTAAAATCCGCATGGTTATCGCATTCATCGCAATTTTTCGGCCCCTGCTGAACGCATGTTCCCCAGGAGTTATCCACAATTTCACCAAAAAAGGGAAAAAGATATCCACTGCCATCAGTGCCTGTAAACAGGCATCTGCCGGATATATCCACAGGATAACAGAAGTTATGCACCATAACTGTGTACACTTTGTGGATAACTTTTATTTACTTATGCACATACAAAAAAAGCCGTACCTTTGTGGGGGTATCCACAGAAAGGTACGGCCTCTTTGCGTGTGCAGGACGTGGTCCCGGTTATACGCCTTCGACGGGGCGGCTCCAGTCGATATGCACGCCCAGGGGCAGCCATATATATCCCAGGGCCAGCTTCAGAATATCCAGACTGTCCGTCGCCGCTGCCGTAATCGTTTCATACTGGGACAGGGTGACATAGCGGTGCCATGAACGGACCGAAGTCAGGAAATCATAGGCTTCCTTTTCTTTTTCTGCATCATTCAGATGGACTGTTAGTTTTTTTGTTTCCGTGTCATACTGGATATACCCATTATTGTTATCACCTGTATGAGCTGCTACTGTAAATACTGACATAAAGCAAATCTCCTTCTCGTTATCTATTTATCGTGGGACATTTCCCAGAGAAATCCTTTCATGAGCGCCTTGCGGCCAAAGCGCTGCTGCAGTTTGTCAATGGCTTCCGTGACCTTGGCCTTCGTTTCTTCGTCATCGGAAAATAAATCACTCTGTACCTGATAGGGCTGGAGCTGGCTGACCGACAGGCCCAGGAGCCGTATGGGGCCGTTTTTACCCTTCTTATGATACAGCCGTTTTGCGGCGAAATAGAGCTGTTCTTCCGAACAGGTCCCTATGGTCTCCAGCGTCAGGGACCGGGTCACCGTCTCAAAGGAAGCAAACCGCACCTTGATCGTAATGGTACGGCCCATGAGATGGTTCTGCCGCAGCCGCCAGGCCACTTCATTGGCCAGGAGGCGGAACTGCTCGTCCACGTCTTCTTCCCTCGTCAGGTCGTGTTCGTACGTATGCTCGTTGCCCACAGACTGGGGGCGGCGGCTCACTTCCAGCTGGCGGTTGTCACGGCCGCAGGCCAGCTCATACAGGCGGTGTGCCTGCCGGCCGGCAATGGGGATGAGCGCATCAGGCCCGGCGTGGATGATATCGCCGATGGTATGGAACCCGGCTTTTTCCAGCTGGCCCGCCGTCACCCGGCCGACACCCCAGAGACGGGATACGGGAAGGGGCGCCAGGATTTCCTGTTCCTTTCCGTAGGGAATCCACATCAGGCCGTCGGGCTTTTTCAGATCCGATGCCAATTTAGCCAGGAACTTGTTGGGCGCAATCCCTGCCGATGCCACAAGGCCCGTAATGCGCAGAATGTCCTCCTTGACGGCCCGGCCGATATCGACGATATCCGGGTACTGGAGATTCATGCCCGACACATCCAGAAAGGCTTCATCCAGTGCCAGCGGTTCGATGAAGGGCGAATAGTGAGATAAGATAAGGCGGATCTGATGAGAAATGCGCCGGTAATGGGCCATGCGCACAGGCAGGAAAATACCGTCAGGACAGAGACGCCGTGCCTGGCGGGTGCTCATAGCCGAATGGACGCCGAACCGCCGGGCTTCGTACGAGGCCGTAGCCACGACTCCCCGTTCACCGAGTCCCCCGACGATGACGGGATGACCGCGCAGAGCCGGATTGTCCCGTTGTTCGACAGAGGCATAAAAAGCATCCATATCCACGTGCATAATCCAGCGCCTTGCCAATGTCATTCCCTCCCTTTACTGGTACCATTATACAACGAGTCCGCTCCAGAAATATAGGGGAAAAGTGAAAAATTTCCCTATTTCTCAGAACCGGCCTTTTTTCTCTGCCCCGGCCGGAAGAGACGGGTCATATCGGCCCCTTCGTGGCGCAGAAGCCAGACTTTTTTATCGAGACCGCCGGCATAGCCCGTCAGACTGCCGCTCTTACCGACGGCGCGGTGACAGGGAATGATCAGGGAAATGGGATTATGCCCTACGGCGCCACCGACGGCGTGAGGATTCTCTTTTTTCCCCGTCATCTGCCCCAGGCGTTCTGCCAAATCACTGTAAGTCGTCGTCTGCCCGTACGGCACCTGGCACAGCAGCTGCCACACGTGCTGGCGGAAGGCGCTGCCCCGGGGGTTCAGCGGCAATTCCGACGGTGCCGGACATTTTCCGGCAAAGTAGCGGTCCAGCCAGTCCCGGACCTGTATAAAAACGGGCAGGTCATCGTTCCGGCAGGACTCCTCTGAAAGAGTCGCCCGGTCATATTTCTGCCCGCAGAGCCAGAGCCCGATGAGATGTGTTCCGTCGCTTGCCAGCTGAATCGTTCCCAAAGGGGAATCGTATACTGTCGTATAATCCATGAGGTATACCTCCTTCATGCCTTTTATACCCCATATTATATCATACTTCACGGCGGACACGACAACGAGGGCTGCCCCATGACAGATGACACTTCATGGGACAGCCCCGGTTCCTGCTATGCCGTTATTTCGATTTATCCGCTTTGGTACTGGCCTGCGCCGCAGCCTGTACGCCCGGCCGTTCTACGGTCATGAACCCGTATACGGCCGTGCAGGCCAGACAGACAAACAATAGTGCTACAATCGTATTTCGTATGCCCATAATACTCCTTTCCTGTTACTCATATAATCCCGACGGTGTTTCCGCAAGGTTGATATAGATGTTCTTGGTCTGCATATAGTGCCGCATGGTCGTCTTGTCCGTTTCACGGCCGATGCCGGAAAGCTTGTAGCCGCCAAAGGGCGTGCCTGCCGGCAGGGCATTGTACGTATTGACCCACATACGGCCCGTTTCCACCGCTTTGGCTACCCGCAGGGCCCGGTTGATATCACGGGTCCAGACGGCGCCGCCCAGGCCGTATACGCTGTCGTTGGCCATGGCGATGACTTCTGCTTCATCGGTAAAGGGGATGATGCACACGACGGGCCCGAAGATTTCTTCCTGGGCAATGCGCATATCGTTCCTGACATCGGCAAATATAGTCGGTTCGACGAAACTTCCCTTTTCCAGCCCCTGTTCCGCCGCTTTCCTGCCGCCACAGACGAGGCGCGCTCCTTCCTGCTTCCCGATTTCGATATAATCGAGGATTTTCTTCACCTGCCGTTCGTCTATCTGGGCGCCCATCTGGGTCGTTTCTTCCCAGGGCAGGCCTACGCGGATGCGGCGGAAGCGGTCAGCCAGATCCGAGACGAACTTGTCATAAATGCCTTTCTGGACGAAAATCCGCGATCCGGCGCAGCATACCTGGCCCTGGTTGAACAGGATGCCCAGCTGGGCCCCATCCATAGCCATATCCCAGTCGCAGTCGTCAAAGTAAATATTGGCCGATTTGCCGCCCAGTTCCAACGTAGCCGGAATCAGCTTCTTCATAGCCGCATCATAGACGTCGCGGCCGATTTCCGTCGATCCCGTAAAGGCCAGCTTCTGGATATCGGGATGATCGAGGATATACTGGCCAGCCCGCGAGCCCTTGCCGGTAATGACGTTGACCACGCCCGGCGGCAGGACATCGCCGATGAGATGCATCAGTTCGAGGACGCTCAGGGACGTGGAACTCGACGGCTTGAGGACGATGGTGCAGCCTGCCGCCAGGGCCGGAGCCAGTTTCCACGCTGCCATGAGGAAGGGGAAATTCCAGGGGATGATCTGGCCGACGACACCGATTGGCTCGTGGATGACGAGACTCAGCGTATGGTCGTCGATGACCGTCGCCCGGCCGTCTTCACTGCGGACGACGCCGGCAAAATAGCGGAAATGATCGACTGCCAGGGGGATGTCGATATTCTTCGTTTCCCTGATGGGCTTGCCGTTGTCCAGCGTTTCCACCATAGCCAGCATATCGGCATTCTGTTCGATGATATCAGCAATGGCAAGGAGCAGATCCTGCCGTTTCTGGGGCGATGTAATCTTCCATGCCGGGAACGCTTTATGAGCTGCCGCTACGGCCATGTTGACATCGTCTTTTGTCGCTTCGGCACACTCTGCCAGCTTCGTCCCGTCAGCGGGATTATACGCCGTGAACCGGGCGCCATCGCTGGCAGGGACCCATTTGCCACCAATATATAAATCATACGAGGAGTGCGGAACAGTATACATAAGAAACACTTCCTTTCTTAACAGAAATATGCCGGGATATCCTGTTAAACGTTTTATGATAATCATTTTAATTAGAAAACAATTATTTGTTATGTAACAAGAATATCATACATATAAAAATAAGTCAATGTGTTTATTCATTTAAATCACATTGACTTATTTTTCTTAATTATGTAATCTATTTAGTTTTTATGCTTCCACACATACCATTTGTAACCCATGAAAATCATCATGAGCAGGACAGCGGCAGCGGCCAGCCGCAGGTCATGCCAGTCAAAACGGATGAGGCCATATCCCATCCAGACCTCGATGCAGATAGCCAGAAATTTTCCGGCTATAGTCGCTATGCCATGCTCCGTAAAGCCGATGCGGCTCAGGGCGCACAAGGCCGTAATGGCAAAATTGGGCGAATAGGGAATGGCCCGCAGGAAGAAGGCTGTCCGGGCTGTAATGTGCCGGTTGAGCCGGGCAATGAAGCGGCTCCGCGCCACGAGACGGCGGGCCGTACGGCGGAACACATAGCGCATGACGACAAAGGCCAGCACATTGCCTGCCACCTGGCCAATCCAGGAAATGACGATCCCCGGAAGGAGACCGAAGAGGATGCCATTGACAGTCACGAACTGCACCGACGGCAGGCCGGTCATATTAGTCAGGACGATGAGCAGGATCATGAGCAGCACGGCGGCACTGCCAAAGGAGGCAATATAGGCCGAGAGACCCTGTATATCCCGGCTGACCGTGAGCTGCCACAACGTACTGTAAAATGCCGGGATCATCACGTAGATCCCGAGAAAAATCCCGGTGATGACGACCGCCATGAGCGGCTTGATTACCTTTTCTGCCCGTACCTGATTCATGCTATCTTCTCATTTCTCTGACTACTAGTACTATTCTGTACAGAAAATTGTACACTAAATAGCACCGGTCTGCAAGGATAGATGGCACGCAGGCCGGGGAAAGATAGTTTGCAGTTTGATGTTTGATGAAAGAACAGCAGTTAGTGGCTGGCAGCTGGCGGTTAGTGGAGTCCCCCTTCTTTATGGACGCAGGAAAAAAACGCCGGCCAGGCACAGGATGATGCCGATGATCTGCCGGGGCAGCAGAACGTCTTTATAAAACAGGACGCCTATACCTGCCAAAAGGAGCGCCACGCTGACATTGGCCAGGAGTGAGGCTGTACTGATTTTCCAGCCAGTCCGGTATAACAGGATATAACCAAATTCGACAGCCACCAGCGTCAGTCCCCAGGCAGCGCTCGCCCAGTTCAATGTATGCAGATCCTGCCGCAGCGAAGGTCCCGTCACCACGTACGCAGCGGCACACAGGAGGAAACTGACCAGATAGGTGACACTGAGGGCCAGGAAAGGCGGGGCTGCCGATGGCGTTGCCTTTGCTACCATGTGATAACCTATATTGCCAATGACGATGATAAAAAAGGGATCCAGTATATCAGGCTCATTCTGTCAACTCCTTTTCCATGTGGATATGAGGACAATACTCGTCCAGATATTCGTCACCCGATGCGGTATATCCCAGTTTTTCATAAAACGGGCGCACCCGGACCTGTGCCGACAGAGCCAGCCGTTTCACATGGCGGCCGCGCAGCCATGCCTCTGCTTCCCGTACCAGGCGCTCCCCGTACTGCCGGCCCCGGCAGGATTTCCGTACGGCCAGGCGGCCCAGTATATACACATCGGGATTGTCTGATGACAAGAGCCGGCAGCAGCCAGCGGCATACCCATTTTCATATAACACCAGATGCCATGCCGTCTGATCGATTTCATCAAATTCATGATGAAATCCCTGTTCTTCTACAAATACCTCCTGCCGGATAATCCGGGCGTCTTGTGAAAGTCCCTGCTGCATACGTATTTGAATCATGATATTCCCTCCTAAAAAAACAGAGGTGTCCAGGAATTGTCTTATAGCATGTAGCCATGCCGTACCTACGACAACTCCCAGACACCTCATTTCTCCTGTCCGGTGACAGAAGCGGTGTTCTTATGAAATTGGCGTTATTTTAACATATCCTGTCGTCTTCGTCAATATAAATACGGATCGTACAGCCAGGCAAACAGGACCAGTACCAGCAGATAGGCCAGGTTAAGCAGGGTAAATAATTTCAGATACCATCCCTGCTGACGGGGACAGGCCCGGACGAACATGCCATAGGAAATAAGGCTGGCCATAGATGCCACCAGTGTCCCCAGCCCGCCAATATCCGTCCCGAGGAGCAGTGCTGCCCCTTGATCCGTAAACCCCGACAGTAGGACGGCAGCCGGCACATTGCTGATGATCTGGCTGGCCAGGAGGGCTATGAGGAACTCATGACCGGCCAGATATCCCGTCAGTATCTCCCGGAAAGCCGTCAGCTGGCTCATATTGCCGATGAGCACGAAAAAAGCGACAAAAGTGCCCAGGAGGCGGTAATCGGCGTAACGGAAATACCGTGGCCGGGTCAGGGCCGTGACGGCGGCGACGATGGCCAGGGTAAGTCGGTAATCGAGTACGTGGGCCACTGTGAGCAGGGAAAGGGAAAACATCCCTCCCAGGAGCCAGAGCTGCTGTGGTGGCGCCAGTACGGGCAGATTCCGGGTGCGCCGGGCAGCCAGCCGCGCCGACACAGGGATAGGCGTTCCCGGCAGCAGAAAGACAGACAGGGCCAGCAGCGCGAGAGATACCAGCGTATACGGCAAAAGCAGCGACAGAAACGTTCCCAGATCCATACCGTAGTAGAAATAAAGATACAGATTCTGCGGATTTCCTACAGGCGTACACATACTACCCAGATTGGCGGCCAGAGTCTGCAGGACGATGACCAGGGCAATCTGTCTTTCACTGGAAATCCTGGGCAGGGCCATCAGGGAAAATGGCACAAAGGTCAGAAGGGACACGTCATTTGTCACCCACATACTGACAAAGAAGCAGGAAAATATGAGGACGGCAGCCAGCTGGCGCATCGTTCCCAGCCTGAGCAGGAGGCGCGCCAGCACAGCTGCAAAGACACCGCTTTCCCGCAAGCCGCCGATGACGACCATAAGGCAGAACAAGACGGACAGTACAGGCATATTGATATACCCAGCATAGGCAGCCGTCGGCGGCACGACAATCATCGATGCCAGCGCCGCTGTCCCTGCCAGAAATAGAACCATATTCTCTCGTATCACCTGTCCGATGGACCTCATTTTCCACCTCTTCCCTGTCCCGTTTTCTTATTATATACACAGGAACAATTTCTAAATTATACTACAAAACGGGAATAGCTCCATTAAGCAATTTTTAATATCATATTTTCTTTAAATCTTCTTTTTTTCGTAAATATCATTATCATCCCATCGATAAAGCTGTCATGGGGCAGCTTCACCTTATCTTCAAACTCGATGAACTGTTCCGGCTGTTCTGCGCCAAATACATCGCGCAAAAGAGAGAGCCAGAACGGCTGGGACTGCCCTTTTTCATAGCCTTTGCCCTGCCAGAATTCCACGAACTGTTTAGCCGCTTTCTTATGCTCTGCATCCGTCATCTGTTTCACCTTGGTCACTCCTTCGATGTATCATTATGATTATTATACCCCATTCATAACAGGAGCGACAATGAGGAAGGCACGCAGGCCGGGAAAAGATAGTTTGAAGTTTGAAGAAAAGTCAAAGTCAGTGGCTGGCGGCTTCCTCTTTTTACTGCTCCCCCTATGAAAAAAAGCTCTGCAAGCCGCATATGTATGCGGGTTGCAGAGCTTATCATCTCACAGAGGAAATTATTTGAGTTCTACTCCCTCGGCCTTTCCCAAAAATGAGAATGGCTTCACTAAGCCGTTTTTAAAGAATCATTTTTTCAAAATCAGCCTCATTTTCGCAGTTTTTAAAAAAAATAGTATCATTTGAGTATCACTGACCAGTATCCTTTACGGTGCGTTCCCATGCGTTTTAGGCAGCCTTTTTCCTGCAACTTCTTCGTATGATATTTTATAGTACCAAGGGACAGCGACGTGGCCATCGCAATTTCCGATTGCGTGCTGTCTGGTTTCTTTTGGATATATGCTAAAATAGCTTCTTCCTTATCATTTAATTTCACAGACAGATTCGTCCCAGTTTGGTCAGTGTTTTTAGTTTGGTTAGCGGTTTGGTCAGTAGTTTGGTCAGTTTTTGGTGTTTGGTCAGTGGTTTGGTCAGTTTTTCGATACAAGTTTACCCGCAAATCGCCATCAAAATCAAGAATTTCCGGTTCCCTCAGCCCATAATCACGGCAATCCCGCAAAATACGCGGAAAGCCACTGCCCCACTTTTCAATCAGATTCATGTAAGCAAAAGCATTGGCCAAGGCCCGGTTGCGAATCTTTGAAAATCCTTCTTTCATTTTTTCAGGCGTTACGCCGCGCATCAGGCCGCCCGGAGAAGTAACTTCCAGTCGATCTGAAAAAAGAGCAATCTGAATGGATCCCGGCTCCAAATAATTACGATGTACAAGTGCATTGGCAATTAATTCACGGATACTGTCCGGAGGCAGTTCATAAATATCCTGTCGATAGACTCCCTGAAATCTAGCACCCATGTTGATTTTTTCAAGCACGTACTGATATGCTTTTTCCACTTGTTCCTGAATCGGTGCATCAATTTCCCGTTTATCGATAAAAACGGCTCTATCTTCCGTTTTAAACACAGCACATTGAACAACTGGAGGATACCCAGCCTGATGTGTCAGCATCGCATATGCATAGGTTGGTATAAGCTGGCCTTTATGTTCAAGCAAAACGCCCCACGAAATAAGCTGATTGACTGTCAACTCTTTGATTTCTTGACGCTGGAAATCTGATGCTGCATTTTTTTTAGCCGTTTCTCTCATCGAATGGCATAATGCTGCCACATCAGACTGCTTCACTTTCAGATTTGGAATCGGTTGTTGGTCGAAAAATTTATTTTTCCCTTCTAAAAGTAATTCCTGCAGCATCGCCTGATCCGCAGGACGCGTTGTTCCAGCCGTCCGGATATAGGTTCCTTTCACAAGCCCCTTCTTTTTGATATAATACGGGCGCTGCATTCCTGGCGCAATCTCCAAAATGATAAGCGATTTCCCCTTTACTTCCTGAACAAAAAGATCCGGAATAATCATCGGCGCACAGCTATCCGTAACCGCATTAGTAATAGCATCCATCAGTCGAAAAAGGTCGCTCTGGGGAATACCAACAACCTGCATCGTTCCGTCTTCAATACCAAATACAATCCGCCCGCCATCTCCATTAGCAAAGGCAACAACAGATTTCATATATTTCTGGCTGTCTTCCGGAACCATTTCCTTATATTCTACGTTTTTAGACTCCCCTTGAAGCAATGAATCTTTTTCCATCCCTATTGCCGCCTCCTCTCAGACTCATTGTAGCAGATTATAAAATTTCCTACAATAAAGCAAGGCCCCCGTACCACTAGTGCAGGGGGCTTGTCACATCTTGCAGGGCATTGCTTATTTCGCCACGTCATCCAAAGATTTAAAGGGAATTCCCGGTTCTTTCTCGGCTCGATCCAGTTTCTCAGCCATTCCCGGTATTCTGTAGATATACGCCGTGTCATTTTTTCCATTAGCTGGCTGCTTCTGCCCGTCCAATGGTTTATCGAAAGTCTTTTTCATGATTTCACCTCCCCTATATACCTTTCCATGCGTCTGCAATGGCCCGCCAGCTGGATTTCAACGGATGTTCGTTGATTCTGTCGGCTAATACAATCGGCCACAGCCCCCAATCATTCAATTCATAGACTAAATCCCGATTATTGGAAATCCCCGAACGAGGGTCCCCATAAAAATACCCGATAGCCTTCACTTTTTTAGATGATTTGTCAACCAAAAATTCTACCCAATGGCTATCTAAATCAAAATAAGAAATCATATAGTATTTAAATCGTTCTTGATCTCCGTATTTCGTCTTGAAAGTATATGTGCCCTCCAAGGCATACCCTGTATTCGGTATATTCCTGTATTTGTCTACATCTCCAGAGTAAAGCAGCTCACCGTATGCTGCTATGACCTGCTCCAAACTCATACCTACTTCGATTCCTTTGTCAGTCTGATACCCTGGCTTCATGATGAGGATGGTATAAAGCAAGCCCGATTGACGCCGAAGTCCTGCAAGCGGATTATTGCTGATAGTCATAAAAAGACTATGGTCCTTCTTAAGGTACGCATCCGACCAACGATCTTTGCTATAAAATTTGTAGTCATTCTGATTTAAATAATCATACAAACACTGATCGTTGGCATAGTTAAAGTGGTCCATGATACCGGCGTCATCAACATATGCAAAGGACCCAGCAGGCATAATAAGCAACATAGACCCGAGGAAAAGTTTTGAAATAGATTTTGCTCCAAACATAGGCGTCTCCTTTCACCAAGTTTAATCACCTCAGAACCAAAAGTACATCAAAGTATAGTTATTTTTCGTCATCTTTTGCTACAAGCAAGAACTTTTCCATAGGAATATCAAGGTATTTCGATAAAATACGGAGGTCCTTTATCTTCAATAAATCCGGCTTCTTTTCCAACTTTCGATAGGTTTGAATATTGATTCCAAGCACTTTTGCAAGATCAATTTGCCGTTTTCCTCTTAATTTTCTCGCCTGTATCAAAGATAATCTCATCACGTACCTCGCCTCCTTTTACTATACTTTAACACACTTAAATATATTTAACAATAGTAAAAGTACAATTTTATATACTTCATGATGATTTTTTTTATACTTAATATTGAAAAAAATAGATATTAATAGTAATATTTTATATAGGGAGGTGTCGCCATGACAATCGGTGAAACAATCCGGAATATCCGGCAAGTAAAAGGCTTATCACAAAAAGAATTGGCCGATATCTGCGGTGTCAGCATGGGTGCTGTTTCAGCATGGGAACAAGGCCGCAATGAGCCACGGCCACGCATCCTGAATAAAATCGCAGACCACTTCAATATTCCCGTAAATATGCTTCTCCATCCACAATCAGATACACTTCAATTGTTCGAAGATACACAAGCTTCAGATCACAAATTTTCTGCACAGGAAGAAAGGCTTATCCATCAATACCGGCAGCTTTCGCAGCTGGGAAAAGATACCGTAAATGCGGTCATTCATGTCCAACTTCAAGGACAAAAAGCAAACTATCCGGAAGGATATGAAAGTGCCTCAGAATTCGTCAATGAACCCAAGGGTCTATATGAACAGCTTTATAAAGCCAGCCCTGAAATTTTACAAGAAATAGAACGATATTTTCAGTACTTGCAAGAAAAGGAAGGTCATAAAACGTAAGCGAAAAATATATTCAAAGCAGAATAGTATACAGCAAAAAGCCGACAGGATAAACCTGCCGGCTAATATTTTTTAAACTATATTTAATTACTCTGCCGCTTATCTAAATTCCTAGCCCCTGCAACTTTCTTATCCTTTTCCGCAAGATTTTCTGCTTTCTTAAGAATCCGATCATGAATCTTTTGTTCTGGGAGGCAGTCAAGTATATAAATACCGCCAAGCTCATCCAGATAAATTTCAAGATCACGTATCCTCTCAGATGAAACCGGAATACCTGCTACCTGCGCATCGATTACTGCCTGAATAAAGGGACGAAGTATTTCCGGATTATTCGATGTATTTCGCTCCAGAATATCGACAATGAATCTGGAATTCTGTGCCACAAACCGTGTCAGATGATACGGATCAGAATCCATCTTGTCATAGGTCAACCGTCCTGTCCACCAAAGACGTGACATGGCATTCCGCGTAAGCGACCGTCTTGCCCCGAACCCGAAGAAATAATGCTGCAAAATATTATTTATCGAATGATTTTTCTTTACTTTCCATCTGTACTGCACATACGTCCAGAACGGACCAAGGCAGAGGGCAGACCAAAGCCGCTCATCAGATGCTTGAGAATCAGACAGAAAACGGAAAGCATCATACACTGCTGTTATATTCACCGAATCCGTCTTGCCGGGAATATCATCATTCATATCAAGTGATACCTGCGGCATCGGAAACTTGGAATCGGAAAAGATATTCCGCCCAAATGCCTTCTGAAGCCAAGTATTATCATCTTCTGCAAAATGATTCACAAAAGAGCTTATATTATTTTTGACAGTGTTCATATCATCTGTCTTAAAAAACGGCATCATCATACCTTGCCACCTTCTATCCCCTCAACACCGGACAGCTCTGCAAACGCACCCGGAAGCGGGCTTCCAATTAACTTCTGAGCAAGCTCCATGGAATCCCTTCCGGAAAGTCCGCCGCCTTCCACATCACAGTCAAACTCCTTTAATAAAACATTCCTAATTGACCGGAACCATCCGCAGTCCTGACCTCGCCGGTTCATCTCTTCACTGTCCCAACGTTTTATCTCCTCGATTACAAGAACCAGTGCCGGAACGATTGTCAGTGCGTTCAGTACCGTCTCAAACCTCGGATTCTGTGATAGAGACTTATAGCTGTAATAATCATTATACGGGAGCTGAACTACGATTTTCTCTCCACTTCCGTCGACCTTCATCTCTTTAATGGTTTCATCCGTATTCTGAATAATTGAAAAAATCGATGGTGTGTTGGCAAGATCGTCGATACGGACGGACACATCCGCGTTTACCTGCTGCCCTACGGCAAGAACACATCCTTCTTCAACATCAAAGGACATTCCTTTATAATCATCGTCAAAGTCCTTACTAAAATAGGACTGTAAATTCTCATCTGCTACAATAAACGGACAGATTTGAACGAGATTCTTTACCTCACGGTTGGACAACACATAAGATGAAGAGAGTTTGTCCGTACGGATCACTTTGCGAAAACCAGTCTGCGAACACTCCATATGATATACAAAGGATGCTTTGCCACTCCGCACAAGACCGAGAAGTTCCTTATTTGTAAGGGCCGCCTCAAATACAAGTCTCGTATTAAAACCGTCCTTAACATTCGTGATTTTTACATCAAATGCATGCTTATCTTTGTAATCATCCAGAAAATATGCAAGCACGGGATAAGGATACATTTTATACCGTATGTCCATAACCTTTTACCTCCAGGCTACAGTAGTCTCCACTAAAATCCAGTTTCACATTAATCTTAAGCGGTTTACCGGCTTCAAAAGTAAGACCTATAATCCGGTTTTTCTTTACCTTAAGTGGTGTTCCGTCAGAAAGAGAAGCCGATATCGCATCCGTGCTGTAATCTACAGATTCTGCTGCGATAAACACTTCAAGATATCCATTGTCCGCGGATACCACTGGAGTATAAGAAATTAGATATTCGCCGGTTTTACGGCTCCTGCATACAGCTCTCTTCTTAGACGGCCGAATATAAACGATCTTCTGTTTATGGTCAATCGGATGAGTTCCGACGCCAGTCCCTTCATCGGAACCGCCGCCACCACCGTTACCGTTTCCGTCGCCGCGGCTGCTACCTTCACCTGGGAGGCCGGACGATGTTTCTTTTCCTTCCGGATCATTCACCCCGGCCTTAACACCGGAATCCGGATTCTCCACAGGCGCACCAAAACTAGCAGACGGTCTTACTGTCCGAGGAATCAGTGTGACTTCTCCAATTTCATCTGTCAACGCTTCCTCACGATTTTCTTGTTTCCCTTCTTCCTCCGCTGCAAGATACTGTCCAACAGCCGGATCGAGAGGATCTCCGCCACCTTCCTTTTTCTGCTCATTAAAGCACTTGCGGATAAAATCAAACAATTTTTTAGTAATTCTTCTCGCATTTGTTTTATCATCCGCGCGGTCAATCTCCCACTTCGTATGCTGCGGATTCTCCAGAGATCTCAGGAACGTATTCAGGGCATCCCCTTCGATATACATAATTCCGGCAAAAGGAATGATATTGTTAATGTAACCACGGTTCATGATCTTCATGCCAGTTCCCCTTACAATCGCCACACGATGCCACAGGCCCGGTGCGATTAGGAGCTTAAGATGCGCAGTCCCCATACCTTCCACATCCATTTTATATGGTGGACAGGTCTTCTCATCCGCACAAAGCACCTGATAATACTCATCTGCATGATCCTCAAACTTATCTTTATACTGCTCCATCAACTTCGGAAGATAGTCTTTACTGATTTCAATCCCTTCCACCCTAACAATCAGTCTACCAGAATAAACGGCGTACAAGAAACCGTCAAGTACAGAAGCCACCATCTGAGAAACCCAGTCCTCATCAGAATCAAAACCAAGGATATAAATATCTGTGCCGCTCATGCCATCCAGACGGGTAAACCCAGGATCCAAAAAAATCTGGTCCCTTACTGGCATATTCTTCTCAAGACCGTAAAAACCGGTTCCCTGCGTCACCATGCCAGAGGCAGTCCTAAAACTTGTCAGACGGGAAACCCCCTGGTATGCCTTTACACCGTCCTTATCCAGAGTGGAATAAAACACGGTGCGGAAATCCGAGCAGGCAAACGGAGCAAACTTGCCAATACCGAAAGATCCTCCTGCTGTACCAGACTTATCCGATGCTCCGGTTGACTTCGTCAGATTGCACCAAGGAGAATTATAATCCTGATCTGATCCAATCAGGCCAGACGTGTGAAAATCACTGATGCGAAGGCAACTGATATATTCCTTCTTCCCTACTGCCTGCGCGTTCTTAAAGAAATTTACAGCTTTCTGGTTGTGCTGAACACTCCAGAATTCTTCCGCTCTATGAAACGCATCCATCAGCTGATCAAAATGAGGAACCGCGTCCTTCTTTATCCGAAATGTCCGGAATTCAACAATGACTGGCTGACCATCACTACCAGCGTCAATCGAATTTTGACAAATCTCTCTGGCGAGGGACTTCATGGGTGTTCCCTTGAACGTCTCCACACCGGAATCAGCAATGCCGAAGATTTGACCGTAATCATTCAAAGGAAAGCGCCAAGTATCTTTCCAAAGTCTAAATTCTTCCATACTTCCTCCTCCTCTTCAGCTTACTTCTTAAGCGAAAATTTTGTAGTCTTTTCCGTATCCTGCGCACTGAACTTCTTTTTCGCATCTTTTATGGCATTTTCAATCGCGCTGAAAATCTGATTCACGTCAGACTGCGAATATTCATAAATGCTAGGATTTGAACAGTTACCAAGCAGGTCAACCATATTCAGAATTTTATTTGTACGCGCTTCTGCAATACGTACGAACTTCTCTCTCTTTGATTCTTTCTTCTTCTCAGCCATAATAATTTCCTCCTACATATAAAAAATATATGTGCACCTTATAAGTTTATAATAAGCTGCCAGGTATATTATTGTCAATATTATTTTTATATTATTTTTAAAATAATATAAAAATATACGCATTTATTAATGTCATTTTTTGTTTGTAAATAATTGCTAATCCCGATTTATATTTCAAATATTTTTAATCAGCATTTAATTTGTTTTTAAGCACAGCTTTTTTTACAGTATCCACACACACGTCCGGACTTTTCAAAACATCTCTGCTCCAGAAACGTAAAACCGTGAACCCAAGGCCGTTCAAAGCTGCCTCAGACTCACGGTCCCGCTGCATGTTCTTTTCAATTTTTGGAACCCAGTAAGATGGATTATTCCCAGCCAAAACTTTCTCCTTCTTTCCTGTATTCCAGTCTTTGCCGTGAAAGTATTCTCCGTCGACAAAGATACAGATATGATATTTCAGAATCACAATATCCGGCTTCCCGGGAAGATTCTTTACATTCTTTCTGTAACGGAAACCAGCATGCCATAAACGTTTCCGAAGCACAAGCTCCGGCTTCGTATCTTTCGATCGAATATGCTGCATATTCCGATGTCGTTCTTCCGGCGTCATATCATCCATTTTTTCTCCCCTTTTTTGACTTTGCCTTCTGATCCCCATCCATGTTCGGTTCAATCCACGGATAGTCTACCCCCGCAAAGCTATCAAGCACCGCCTGAGTAACAATACGTGACAGTTCACACGGCACTGCCATACCAATCTGACGGCGTACAGAAGCGTATTTACCCGTGAAGGTATAAGTATCGGGGAAAGTCTGAATACGCGCTCTCTCGCGGTTTGTGAGTTCTCTAGCGCCCTTCCAGTAATAACCCCAAGTGCCGCCTCCGCCATTCGCAGTAAGCGTATACCCTGGTTTATCAGGATGCAATTTCCGGTATATCTGGGAAAAGCTGTAATGCTCCTTAATACGATACTCATCCGGGAAGTCCGGATTCTTCATTGCCTGCCAGATATTCTGTCCGGGAAGCGTATGCTCAAGTTTCCCAATGACTCTCTGCGTCAGCTTCTTTACCTCATTATTCGAAGCCCATTCCGGAATGCCTGCAAGCGCATGGCCCGCCGTCACATCAATATCCTTATACGGCTCAGGGCTTGGAACATGAAATTCCACTGGAAGATCCGCGCGAATACCGACGATAATATACCTGTGCCGAATCTGCGGAACGCCGTATTCCTCAGCTTTATAAAGATGTACCGTCAGCTTATAGCCGCTCTCCTCCATATCGGTAAGAATCTGCTTGAAATCACTGGTTCCTGCAGTACGGATACCGGAGACATTCTCTGCAATAAACCAGAGTGGTTTAAACATACGGAGCACTTCTATACCGTACCAATAGAGACGACCGAACTTTTCATTCTCCATCCCCTGATGTTCGCCGATACTGGAAAAGGAATTACACGGAAAGCCATAAGCAAATGCATTGATTGGATCAAGCTCCTTGATGTTCAACTTCCGAACATCTTTACAGATTACACTGTCCGGATTATCCGGGCAAATATTATTCCGATATGTAACGCAGGTATCAGCGTCTACATCATTCGCCCAGACGTGCTGCACATCCAGAAGACCGTTACCGCTACGGGCGTGAAGAGCGCCGTAAGCGAGACCACCCGGACCACAGTAAAGCTCCCCAAGACGGAATGTATATTTTGTATCAAAATAAGCCATTATCTATCCTCTTTCTCGACGCAGTACTGGTCTACCCATTCTTTAATCACTCAGGATACATTCTTGCCAATAAATGCAACATACATTTTCAACTCGCAGTAAGCGATTCATAGATACACAGACGGATTTCTCCAATTCTTTATAACAACAAATAGCCCCGGATAAAATGTCTGATTTATATTTTCTGTCATAGCAAATTTTCCAATGCTGATATCTTCTATCGAAATTATTGTTTATATAGTTTCTATATGGGATTATATCATATGCAGCCAGATTTTGCAGCAGATTTAATGAAACACCGAACAGATTTTAGACTATTCCGACGTAGCGATTTTTGCACAGTGAACCTTGGAACTCCCTTTACTGGGGTCTAGAGCGAAATCATGACTAACTGACATTTCTCATAATTCTAATTTATATCGCGGATACGGAAGATCAATATAAATGCAGAAAACACGCCCTTCATATTTAGGCAACAGCTACTTCAAGGCCAGCAAATTATCGCCGTGGATAATCATATTTTCGCTGCCGTTATCCTCTTCATGCTGGCCATTTTCATCATAGCTGTACTGGCGCTGCAAGACATGATAGGGCACTTCCAGATGATGATTTACAACTTTTTCTTTTCCAATCCATTCCAATGAGGGCATATATATTCCTCCATACGTATTAAATTTCCGTTTCTTTTTTTCATTTCTTGCTGCAATCGCTAATAAACCAATTCACATCATAAATTAGCAATTTCACACATATTAAAGTTCAAGTTTATTCGTTTTTTTATTAATTAAACTTCCATAGTCTCTATTTTTTCGCTGTATTCAAATTCTTAATTTCGTCATGGATTTTTTGTAATTTCTCTTTTTCCAATTGCCTGAAAGCTTCTTCAACATCGTAAACTGGCATTTTAGGACCTGCATTTGCTGCTACCGGCATTAATAATTCCGCCAAATTAACAGCCCGCTCTTGAGCTTTCTTTCCTGGTTCTTTATAATCCTCTGTCTTTATTCCGATGAGCTTATGGAGATTCATTTTTGTCCAAGCCAATACACCGCGTTTATTTTTACCATTAAGGATATAGTGATAGGCCCAATATAAATCTTCAAGGGAAACTAACCGTAAAAGCACCAACAAATTTGCTCTAGCTGATAAGGAATAATCTTTTTTATGAGTATTATGATCGACATAGTATTCTATTCGTGACGAATAGTTAGTTATATTAAGACCATCTAAGTCCAAATATCCTTTACCAGAAATAAATTCTATTGCTTTTAAAAAGTCCGCACGATAACATTCACCAACTTCTCGACAATTTATATGATCATCATCAATTTCAGTGTATAATGCAATCTCCCCTAGATATACTGATTGCTCAGTATAAATATCTGATGAGCGCCCAAGAAGCCATTCTAATGAAATTCCAAAAAGATTAGTTAAAGAAATCAAATTTTCCATAGAAGGAAAACCTCTTTTATTTTCCCAATCATATAACGACGCTCTTGTACCTACTACAGTTAACATAGATGCTAATTCCGCCAATGATAGGCCGTAACTTCTGCGAATAGTTTTCAAATTTATCGAAAAACTATCTTTATAATTCTTCATACAGTTCACCTTTTTACAGTAAATTTTCATCATACAATTTTCTCTTGATTATTGACATTTTAGTAAATAGGTGCTATTCTTCAAGAAATCGTTAGTCTATTATTTTGTATGACACACCCTTACATAAAATGAGGCGATATTATGGAAACCAACGAAAAACTCATGCTCACTGCTGATGATGTTGCAAAAATTCTACAAGTCAAAGAATCCTGTGCATATCGCATTATCCGGCAGATGAACACAGAATTGGCTGCTATGGGTAAATTGGTCATCCGCGGCCGCGTCAATCGTCATTATTTTGAAAAGAAAATCTCTGTCTGATTTCATACAAAAAGAAAGGAATGGTTCCCTTGTTCATATTAAAAAAATCGGGTCGGATGTTGCCCCCATCCGACCCGACAGATAATGACTTCTCCCCCGCAAAAGGAAGTAGTCTATTACACTTTTATTTTAACATATTTAGGGGGCTTTTGTCAGCGAGAGGTGAAAAAAATGTCGCACAATAATACTAGAAATTACGCTTTATGGTTTGGACCTAAATTCATCAATGACACAGGCATAAAAAGCCTAAAACTAAAGCCAGATTCACATGGAATCGTTTTGGCCTGGATCTACAGTGAAGCGTTGGTGCTTTCAGCCAAAACAGGCGGCATCATCATCACCGATGAGACATTCCCAACGATTGCTCACCAGATTGCGGCGCAGATGTATGGAATCACGCCGGAAGAAGTCGCCGAGATGTTAAAATATTTCATCGGTATAGGATATATCAAAGTAGAAGGCAGACAATATAAATTCCTGCAGGTACCGGCCTTCATCAAACACGAAACAGACGCTGCTGCGCGCAAAGAAAATCAGCGCCATAACCAGAAGCAAGATAACACATTCCAAGGGACCAGTCTGTCTCCAAACACCTCTGTGGAGCGATTCCCCAAACAACAACAACAAACAACAAAACAATATTTACACAGAGGGAGAGACAATAAAAACAACAACAAACAACAACAAACAGAGAACGTTATGAAAAGAATTTCTCTGTTCATAAGTTGGGGGATTGCCGCTGATGCAGCACAAAAATTAGCAGTCTTACCTCACATCCAAGCTTACAGTGACGAATACTTAAAAGAAATCCTAGCATATGTCAGTAAACGGTCAAGTGACAACCTGCCTGGGTACCTCCGCTCGCTGCTGGAAAACCCAACGTTAGACCTCCACGGCAGAGCTAAGCAGAGATGGAAAAAGGTGTATGATTCCAATTGCCCTAAATGTCATGGCACAGGCACTTATACGGTGAAAGTCGATAACGGCAATGACTACGCAGATGATGTCGTCATTCATTGTGACTGCTGGAAAAAATATCGGACTGGAGGTGCTGCCAAATGATTTCGCAAAAAGGAGCGCTCGACCTGATGAAAATGGTGACTCAGCATATCACCTTATCCAGTGACTGGACTGACGGTCCTCCGGTAGCTCTTTTCCGTGCAGATGGCTGCTGGTGTGTGCGTTATGCTTCCGGCAACTGGTGGCACTACTCATTGAAGGACAGGGTATGGTTTTAGGTGGGTTGCAAGATACGCCTGTTGTTCGCACGCGAAGCAACAGGCTGTCTTGCCCAAAGGGGCGCTGCCCCCTTGGGAATCCCCCGGAAAGGATCGACAAATGAAAGAAGACCGTATTTATTTTCGCGTCACCAATCTGCAAAAACAGCAGCTCCTCATCCACGCCCGCGAAGAGAATCTGACCCTGACAGATTACATCCTCCGCCATACGCTGGCCGATGAAAAAGCCCTCGACGATGAGGACAAAAATCTCGTGAAAGAAATCAATCGCATCGGCATCAATCTGAACCAAATCGCCCGGGCCCTCAATCGCGGCCAGAACTTCGCCGCTGAAGCCAAAGAAGTGCACCAGCAAATCAAGAAACTCGACGCCTTCTGTGATGAAATCTTAGCGGCCCGCAAGGCCTATTTCCGAGAGCTGAGGCAGTATCACAAGGAATTCTTGAAACTCTGCCAGAACGAAAACAAAAGCCGGGAACTGCTGAAGCAAATCGATGCTTCCATCAAGCTGAAAGAGCTGGAGTTAAAAAAACTGAAACTCTGCAAAGGGGGCGTCATCCATGTCCATCCTTAAAGCCCTGCCGAGCCGCCGCAATCCGCAGGCTATCCAGCAGTATCTGCTGCAGGAGAAAAAGCTCCGCAACAGTTTTATCAGCGGCTCCCAGGTGAGGGCCCGTAATTTCGGCAAACAGTTCGACCAGGTGCAGCAGCTCTACGGTAAAACGACGGGCCGCCGCTATTACCACTACATCCTCTCGTTCAGCCCGGAAGAAACGCAGCAGCTTTCGCCGCGTGAAGTCAATCAAATGGGAGTCGAATTGGCCGAGGAATTTTTCGGCAAAAAGGGCTACCAGTTCGCCGTCGTCACTCACACCGATACGGATCACCTGCACGACCACATCGTCGTCAATGCCGTCAATCTGGAGAGCGGCAAAAAGCTGCACACATCCCGGCAGGATCTGAAGCAAATGAAGAGCCGTGTCAACGAGCTCTGCCAAAGCCGTGGCCTGCAGCCAATCCCGCAGCGCAACGAAGGCATTACGAACGGTGAATACTGGGCAGCGGCTCGCGGCCAAGACGTCTGGAAAGAGGAACTGCGGGAGGCCATCGATTGCGTCCGGCAGAAAGCGAAAAGTTACGATGATTTCAAGGCGACACTGGAAAATGAATGGGGCGTCACCGTCACGCGCGACCACGGCCGGGGCATGACCTATACCCACCCCACCAACGGCAAGAAGGTCCGCGGCCAAAAACTGGGCCCGGCCTACGACAAGCCCAGCCTGATGAAGGCCTTCACGACGGAAAAAGAAGCTGCCTATCACGCCCGCAACCAGGACGACTACGAAGAACGTCACCGCAAGAAGGATGAGCTCGAACGAGTCGAAGAAGAAATGTATCGCGGCTGGAGCCTGTAAAGGAGGAATCAGCAAATGGCACTGACAAATAGAAACGGCCTGACGCCGGGACAAGTGACACTGCAGAAAGAAATTCTCGACCGGTTCGGCGCGCTGGAAGCCCAGAATACTGAGCTGAAAACGCAGAACGCCGCACTGGAAAATCATGTCGCTGAACTAAAGGAAGCGCTGCAGAAATTCCAGAAGGAAAGCGACGCCGGCCAGACCCATACTTTAGAAGAACTGCAGGCAGACATCCACCGAACTGACGACAAGGTCTTCTCTTTCGGTCAGGAAATCAGCGATAAACTGGAAGAACAGCATGGCCTGATCAAGCCCCTGCTCTTCGCACTCCTGGCGTTTCTGCTCCTGAACTTCTTTCTCACCTACACGGCCGTCAAATCCGCCCGTCAGGCCCGCGACGGTGTTTATACTATCAATGAGCTCTTGCGCGGTGACACGTCTTTCTGGTATGATGCTGATAATCATCAGCTCTACGTCAGGGACCGCAGCGACACCGGGCAATAGCAGAAAGGAAAAACCATGCCTGTCTATCGAGATGAAAAGACAAAGAAATACTATGCCAAATTTTATTACAAGGATTGGCGCGGCCAGCGTCATCAAAAACTAAAACGCGGCTTTTCCCGTTCCCAGGAAGCCAAAAAGTACGAAAGGGATTTCCTTAACGAGCTGACTCAGGGCAGTTTGATTACCTTCGAGCATCTCTGCCAGCATTATCTCAGCGACAACGAAGGGCGCCTGAAGCCGACGACGCAGTATACCAGTAAAAACATCATCCGGAACTGGCTCCTGCCCGTTTTTTCGGATATGCCCATCAACCAGATTACACCGCTTATGATCCGCAAATGGCAGACAGAACTAATGCAGCACAGCAACCTGGCGCCGACTTATCAACGCTCGATTAACACGAAATTGTCGGCCCTCTTCAACTACGCTGTCAAATACTACAACTTGCCGGAAAACCCTGTACGCAAGGCAGGAACTATCGGCAGCAGCCGTTCACCGCACTTGTCCTTCTGGACGCTTGACGAATTCAAGACCTTCCTGAGCGGCTTGACCGATGAAGAGGATGTCAGCTTCCGCGTCGCTTTTACGACGCTTTTTTTTACGGGACTGCGCCTGGGCGAACTGCTGGCCCTCACACCGGCAGACTGCAATTTCCAGGCCCATACGCTGCGGATCAACAAGAATTACGTCCAAGTCACAGGGGCCAAGATAATCCAGACGCCAAAAACATCTAAAAGCAACCGTACCATCAGCATCCCCCTCTTTCTGTGCAAAATCCTGCAAACTCACATAAACCGTCTCTATTCGCCGGACCAGCGTATTTTCTTCAACCTCAACAAGAGCAGCCTCACCCGGAAATTAAAAGCGACCGCAAGGGAAACGGGCGTCAAAGTCATCCGGCTGCACGATCTGCGTCACTCTCATGCGTCGCTGCTCATCGAAATGGGCTTTTCCCCGTTGGTCATCGCCGACCGCCTGGGGCATGAAAAAATCACGACGACGCTACAGATTTATTCGCACCTTTATCCTAATAAACAAGCCGAGGTTGCCGAGAAGTTAGATACTGTCGATTTCAATTTTTAGAAATTTTAGTATCAAAATAGTATCAAATCGCCTTTCCCGGGAAATGAAAAAAGCTCTGCAAACCGCATATTCATGCGATTTGCAGAGCTTGTAATTTCACGAATGAAATTATTTGAGTTCGACAGATGCGCCAGCTTCTTCGAGTTTAGCTTTGAGAGCTTCAGCGTCAGCTTTGGCAACGCCTTCTTTAACAGCTTTCGGAGCGCCATCAACGAGGGCTTTAGCGTCTTTCAGGCCGAGGCCGGTTACTTCGCGGACAACTTTGATTACGCCGATTTTCTTGTCACCAGCAGAGGTGAGGATTACGTCGAATTCGGATTTTTCTTCAGCAGGAGCAGCGCCAGCAGCAGGAGCAGCAGCAACAGCAACCGGAGCAGCAGCGGATACGCCGAATTTGTCTTCCATAGCTTTTACGAGTTCGGAAAGTTCGAGAACGGTCATGCCTTCAATGGCTTCCATGATTTCTTCTTTAGTCATTTTAAAATACCTCCATAGTATCAGTTTTTAGATTCGTTTTTAAGTATGTAAGCTAATTAAGCAGATTCCTGTTCTGCTTTTTTAGCGCGTACAGCATCAAGCACATAAACCATATTGCGGATGTTGCCCTGGAGTACGTTGACCAGGCCAGAGATAGGAGCCTGCATGCTGCCAACCAATTTGGCGAGGAGTTCTTCGCGGCTCGGCAGACTTGCCAGAGCTTCGACAGCAGCTGCATCAATAACCTGACCATCAGCGATGCCGGCTTTGACCGTCAGCGCTTCAGTCTTTGTTTCTTTGATGAAGTCTTTCAGGATTTTAGCCGGTGCTACTGTATCTTCTGCAGAATAAGCAATAGCGGTCGGACCTTCGAGAACTGCATCCAGATCATTGAAACCGAGTTCGTCGGCAGCGATACGGGTCAGTGTGTTTTTGACAACTTTGTATTCGACGCCACCTTCACGGAACTTACGGCGGAGTTTCGTGACATCAGCTACGCTGAGGCCGGAGAAACCAACGAAAACAGCACCCTGTGCGGACTGCAGTTTTTCTTTCATTTCTTCTACGACAGCGGCTTTTGCCGGAGAAACCTGATGTTTTGCATACATAGACATGAGTTCGATACACCTCCTTGAACTGGGATTTATATCGTCTTAGCAATAAAAACGGTCCCATGTACGACTGACATGAGACCGAACTAGTCAAATTGAAATACCTGCTAGTTTCATAGCCTCAGATGGCGGACCTAAGTCCATTATACATACCTTCAGTCTACAGCTAAGAGAGATATTATTTGTCTTCTTTGACAGCACCTTTGATGCTGTACTGGTTGATGTGGATGCCAGGGCCCATCGTGGAGCTTACGGTGATGGATTTGATGTACTGGCCTTTTGCACCCGACGGTTTTACTTTGATGAGAGTATCAACGAGTGTCGTCAGGTTATCCACTAATTTATCTGCATCGAAAGATTTCTTGCCGATAGGGGAATGAATATTGCCGGCCTTATCCGTACGATATTCAACCTTACCTGCTTTACTTTCGCTAACAGCTTTTGTTACGTCCATCGTAACCGTACCGACTTTCGGGTTAGGCATGAGGCCTTTCGGGCCGAGGATTTTACCAAGACGGCCGACTTTACCCATCATGTTCGGTGTTGCGATAGCTACGTCAAAATCAAGCCAGCCACCTTTGATCTTTTCGATGAGATCATCAGCACCGACATAGTCAGCGCCGGCAGCCTGAGCTTCTTTTTCTTTGTCGCCCTGAGCAAATACGAGGACGGTCTTGGATTTACCAATGCCATGGGGCAGAACCAGAGCGCCACGAACCTGCTGATCGGCATATTTCGGATCTACGTTGAGGTTGACAGCCAGTTCGACGGTTTCGTCAAATTTGGCTGTGTCCATCTTTTTCAAGATGTCGATTGCTTCCGTCACGTCATACTGTTTGTGTTTGTCAACCAGTTTGGCGGCTTCCGCGTATTTCTTGCCTACTTTTGCCATCTAACTTTTCCTCCTTTGTGGTTTAGCGGGGATTGACCCCTTCCACGGGACTGAACCGGCGATTAATCGACGATTTCAATACCCATGCTGCGGGCAGTGCCTTCAATCATTTTCATAGCAGCTTCAACGTCGTTGGCGTTGAGGTCCGGCATCTTAGTCGTTGCGATTTCGCGGACTTTGTCGCGGCCCAGTTTAGCTACCTTTTTCTTGTTCGGTTCGCCCGAAGCTTTTTCCAGACCTGCAGCTTTCTTCAAGAGAACAGCGGCCGGCGGAGTTTTCGTAATGAACGTGAAGGAACGGTCTTCATATACAGTGATTTCGACAGGGATAATGAAGCCAGCCTGTTTAGCTGTACGTTCGTTGAATTCCTTGACGAAAGCCATAATGTTGACACCAGCCTGGCCTAATGCAGGGCCAATCGGAGGCGCCGGAGTTGCTTTACCAGCTTCACACTGGAGTTTTACCATTCTTGCTACTTTTTTTGCCATGGTGAGTTACACCTCCTTACGTTACAAGATGTGGTCAGACGATTCATGCGAATCTCCCACTCGCGGCTAACGCCGCATTAGAAGTATTTATTCCAGACTCTTCTCGATTTGAGAATAGTCAACTTCTACTGAAGTTTCACGGCCAAACATATCAATCAGGCCTTTGAGGGTGCCTTTTTCATCATTGATTTCCGTAATGGTAGCAATGAAGTTTTCAAAAGGACCGGATGTAATGCGGACCTGTTCCCCTACTTCTACAGAAATATGGACCTTCGGTTCGCTTTCGTCGATGCCCTGGGACTTGAGGATGCGTTTTACTTCCTCCGGATTCAGCGGGATCGGCTTGGTGGCCGAACCGACAAACCCCGTTACGCCAGGTGTATTGCGGACGACATACCAGGAACGGTCATTGACTTCCATTTCGACCAGGACGTAGCCGGGGAAAATCTTGCGTTTCACCACGTGCTTCTTGCCGTCCTTGATATCCACTTCGTCTTCCATCGGCACGAGAATGCGATTAATCACATTTTCGAGCCCCATGGACTTGACCTTCCGTTCCAGCGTCTGCATTACTTTATTTTCATAACCGGAATACGTATGGATGACATACCATTTCTTATCAGTTTCCATCTATGCACGGGCCTCCTATCCGACAACGTTTCGGAGTAACCGGAACAATTGGGCAAATACACCGTCCGAGACAGCAATGATAGCCATGACGACAAGGGTTGCTACGATGACCATAACGGTATAATTGATCAATTCTTTTTTCGTCGGCCAGATGACCTTCTTCAGCTCCACTTTGACGCCGTGGAGAAATTTGCCGTTCGCATCCTTTTTCTTATTCTTTTGTGCTTTCTTTGATGCTGTAGCTGCCATATAACCTCTCACATTCAAATAAGACTAAGCACATCTTATTTCAAACTTATTTCGTTTCTTTGTGTAATGTTTCTTTTTTGCAGAACGGGCAATATTTTTTGAGTTCCAGACGATCGGGATTGTTCTTTTTGTTTTTATTTGTCCGATAGTTACGCTGTTTGCATTCTGTGCATGCCAATGTGATAGCTGTACGCATTCCTTACACCTCTCTTAAATCATAGTAAAAGCCTGCATCGTGCGCAGGACCGCTTATATAATGTACCATACCCGGCAGGCTAAGTCAAGAAAAAATGTGGTAACTTAAAAAAGCTAGGTGAAACTGCACACCTAACTTTTCAAAGTATATCACAGATATAGAGTTGTTGTCAAATAGAAATCACCGAACAGGCTGTGCCGGCTTTGCCGTTTTCTGGCTGCCATCGCCGTAGAGGGTCACCACCGGCCGGGACTGGAGGCGGTATACCAGATCCGGGCCGAGCCCGCCGGCAAGGCCGTAGAGATTCTGTGCCGTCGCGGCATCGAGGTACACCACGTCGCTGCGGACGATACCGGAACCACTGCCGTGATTGGTCCGCAGAGTCTGGGACGCGCCGCTCCATTCGGCTTCCGTATGGGTCGCCGTCGAGAGGGCAAAGGCCGGCAGCCAGATGACGCCGTCTTTCCCCAAGGCCCGTTTGGGCAGCTTCTTCCCATTGACGTACAGGTCATAGGCCTTGGCCACGTAGGTCGGATTGCCGTCGGAAGCGGCGATCTTGCTAGAAATGGCCGCCGGTTCGGCGAAATCTTCGACGCCATAGCCGGCCAGAGCCTTCTTGACATCCTGTACCGACACGGTCTGCCAGCCGTATCCGTCGGGATAGATATAATAGGAAATGGTATGGTCGTCATCGCGGTCGATGACGATGCGGTCGTAATAAATATCGACACTCGTGCCGACGCTGACCCGGTCATACAGGTCTTCTACGTCTTCTTCATGCATGCGCACGCAGCCGTTGGAGACATAGCCGCCGATGGAATCGGGGCGGTTCGTCCCGTGGATGCCATAATTGCCAAAGAGGCCGAGCCAGCGGTAGCCCAGGGGGCAGTCAGGACCGGAGCTGATGCTCACGCCCGTATCCGGGTCGGTCCAGGTCGGATTCAGGATTTTTTCGCTGACCGAATAATACCCCGTCGGCGTCGGCGTACTGACTTTGCCTACCCCTACGGGATACATGCATATAGGCGTCTTCCCTTCATAGAGCGTCAGGATACGGCTGGCCAGATTGAGCATGATCTTCTTTTCCTGGGAAATCTGCGGTCCTTCTGCCGGCTCAGTCGATGTAACCGATACGGCCGTCGTCTGTGAAGGCGAGGCAGGAGACGCAGCCGCACCCGTCGTAGGCGTCACGGTCACGATGGCCGCCGGAGCGGTCTGGCCGTCACTGCGCCTGCCCGACGGCGCCTGTTTGTTCAGGCTCTCTTCGGTACGCTGCGAAAAATGAGTCGGGACGGTCCGCAATGCCGTTTCTTCTGCCGGGGCTGTATCGGTGCCGGCCGCCCATGCGCTCCCTGCCGACAGGGCCAGCGCACAAAGTGCTGTCACTATGGTCTTACGCAATCTCCATTCCTCTTTTCCTGGCAATCCGGGCAGCCTGACGGGCTGCCCCTGCCTGTATTGGTACTATTTGTTTTATTATATCATACTCCAGGCCCGGCCCGGTAGCCGTATACGCACAGTTTCGTCTTTTTTAATTAATCCGGGCACTGATGCTGACAATATAGAAATTCTGCACGTCGAAGGCCAGTTGTTCGCCATCGGTGCCGTCATACACATAGAGGGACTTATCATTGAAATTGTAAATATGGTCCGCTGTCCCGTACTTGTCCGAAAGGACACTGGCTTCCATGCCGACAGAGACCCCGTCGGGCGTCGCCAGATTGTCCGTCGTGCAGGTCACGGCCACGGCCTGGCTGCCCGAGCCGTCGAAGCCGATGATATAGCCGTTATTGTAATTGTATTCCAGATAGGTCTGATCTCCGTTGCTGCCCTGTTCCTGGCTTGTCGGCGCGCCGTACACACTTTCTACATACTCCGGCGTACATCCCGGGCCGACGCCGCCGATGGCGATGCGGTCATTGGAAATCTGGGCTGAAGCAACAGAAGACATCATACAGGCCGCCCCCAGGAGGAGGACAAAGGCCCTGCGTTTTACACGATTGAACACACTATCTACTTCCTTTGTTTTGCACTGTATTTTTCTGCATACAATCCACTTCCGAAAGAGTCTGTTCCGTCCCTTCCGGCAGTACAAAATATTGTAGCACAGAGAAAGAGAGGCTGCAACGTCTCAGCGGGCATCCCACTCGGCAAAACGTTCATTCATGCGCTTCTTCTTTATGCGGCCCGTTCCGTTCTCCGCCCGTCCGAAAGGCAGGCGTCCTTCGGCGATGGTCCGTTTATAAAACAGCGTAACGGCCTCTTCTTCAGAAAGTCCCAGCCGGGAAAAAATGGCCCGGGCCTTCTGCCGCACCTCTTCATCTACGTGTAGTTCCATGATGCATGTCTCCTTTCCCTGCTATATCGGCATGACGCTGCTCCGCATCGGCATTGATGCCATCGAGAGTCGCCATGTGATTCACCGCATAGAGCATAGACCGCAGGAGGGTCACAGCCAGGACGGCCCCCGTGCCTTCCCCCAGAGAGAGATCGGCCCACAGCGGCACATCGTAATCATCGATGCCGGCAGCGTGCAGGGCTACGGACATGCCCGCTTCCCGGCTCATGTGCGACGGCAGGGCAAACCAGGACACCTGGGGCATCATCTGTACCGCCGCGGCCAGAGCCGCCGCCGTGATGAACCCGTCGATATAAAAAGGGATCCGCTCCCGGGCACAGGTACACATGGCCGATGCCAGGGCCGCCAGATCAAACCCTCCCACATAGCGCAGGGCATCGGCGGCGCCAGAAATGTGCGGCCCGTAAGAGGCGAGAGCCCTGCGGATCAGGTCCCGCTTGTGCAGGAGGAGGCGGAAATTGCCCCGTGCTGATCCGTAGCCGACCAGACTGGCCGCGTCGCGGGGCGCGATGGCCATGAGGACCGCCGCCGACGTCGTCGTGTTGCCGATGCCCATTTCCCCGAAGGACAGGAAGTTATATCCGCTGCGCTTTGCCGCCAGCACCCGTTCCCGTCCGGCATCAAAGGCCTTGTACAGCTCTTCTTCTGTCATGGCCGGCTCTTTGGAAAAATCCTTCGTTCCCCTGGCGATCTTATAATCCAGCCCGACCGCATCGGGACTGTCGATGCCGACATCGACGACCTCCCAGGGAATCTGATTGCAGCGGCAGAAGCACGTGACAGCCGACGTGCCCTCTACCATATGGCGGCTCTGCATGTACGTGATCTCCGGCAGCTGGGCTACCGCCCCGGAACGGCAGATCCCGTTGTCGGCGGCAAAAATGATGTGCTTCGGTACAAATTCGCCGGGAAAATATCCCCAGGCCAGAAAAGCCTTCTTCGCCTGTTCTTCCAGAAGGCCCAGACTGCCGGGCGGCTTGGCCAGATTGCGCAGCCGTTCTTCTACTTCGTCCCTGAAATTCATCGTCTCGTCATCTCCTTATAGGCCAGATACTGCTTCTGCCGGGCGGAAAGCTCAGCCGGGAGCTCCGGCAGGGTCACACCGTGGGGAACGGCACGGCCCGTGGCTTCTTCGATATGGACGAAAGAAACAAAACTCGACGCCGCCACCGGGCCATCCGGCAGGAGCGACAAGGTAATATACACGCCGACACCGCTCGTCCCGGCATAGACGATGGAACTATCTACGCGGATCGTGTCCCCTTTATGGACGGGATGAAGGAAGCGCAGTCCATCCAGCCCCAGACAGACAATATGGGGCGTACGGAGAAAACTCTGCACCGCCAAAAAGGCACATTCGATCATATACGACGTGCCCTGCCCGGCAAAGAGCGTATCGTGGGGATTGAGATCCCGGGAAAGGACCATATGGGCCGATGAAATATGTGCATCAATACCAGTCATACTATTCCCTCCATTCTTTTCATTTTATTATATCATACCGGAAACGGACATAAAAAACACGCCAATCCCGTTACAACAATAAAACAACTTGAAAATTCCTTTTTTTTATGTCAAAATAGAAGGTGGATTAAAAGGGAGGGGCTTGTATTGTCAACTATCAAAGATATTGCTAAGGAAGCCGGCGTTTCTATCGCGGGAGTTTGACACCTGCAAGCGAAAAAAAGTGCCACGAAGCCAGTAAAATGGC
>ERZ791885.20-NODE-20-length-149020-cov-6.268258_pt1 | contig 149020 bp, 127 predicted proteins | sample MGYA00510159_ERZ791885 | MGnify/ENA primary metagenome ERZ791885 (study PRJEB30046, sample SAMN00792054) | human gut metagenome | study: EMG produced TPA metagenomics assembly of the A metagenome-wide association study of gut microbiota in type 2... | reverse complement strand
CAATGGTACCAATGTTAACATGCGGTTTGGTTCTTTCGTAATGTTCTTTAGCCATTTGCATTTCCTCCAATGCGTATTTAGAATTTTTAGCCTCTTTCGCTGATAACTTTTTCCGCTACGTTCTTAGGAACTTCTTCGTAGTGGTCAAAGGTCATCGTATAAACACCACGGCCCTGCGTCTTGGAACGCAGATCCGTTGCGTAGCCAAACATTTCTGCCAGCGGAACAAAAGCATTGATATGTTCTGCGCCAGAGCGCATTTCCATGCCTTCTACACGACCGCGGCGGGAGTTGAGGTCGCCGATGACATCGCCCATGTATTCTTCAGGAACGACGACTTCGACTTTTGTATACGGTTCAAGGAGAACCGGATCAGCCTTTTTAGCACCATCTTTGAAACCCATGGAACCAGCAATCTTAAAGGCCATTTCCGAGGAGTCAACTTCATGATACGAGCCGTCATATACAACGACTTTGATATCTACCATCGGGAAGCCGGCAAGAACGCCTGTTTCCATTGCTTCTCTGACACCAGCTTCGACAGAACCGATATATTCTTTAGGAATGGCACCGCCAACGACTTTGTTTTCAAATTCGTAGCCTTTGCCCTGTTCCTGCGGAATCAGTTCCAGCCAGCAATCGCCATACTGACCACGGCCACCGGACTGACGTTTGAAGAAGCCACGTGCTTTGACATCTTTGCGGATCGTTTCACGATAAGCAACCTGCGGTTTACCTACATTGCAGGCAACTTTGAATTCGCGTGACATACGGTCAACAATGATGTCCAGATGCAATTCGCCCATACCAGAAATAATAGTCTGGCCTGTTTCAGCGTCAGTTTTGACCTTGAAGGTAGGATCTTCTTCAGCCAGACGGGCAAGGGCGATACCCATTTTTTCCTGGTCAGCTTTCGTCTTCGGTTCAACGGCAACGGAGATAACCGGATCAGGGAATTCCATCTTTTCGAGGATAATCGGATGTTTTTCATCGCACAGTGTATCACCGGTCGTCGTATCTTTCAGACCAACGATACCGCCGATATCACCAGTATAAGCGATGGATACTTCTTCACGATGGTTAGCGTGCATACGCAGGATACGGCCTACACGTTCTTTTTTGCCCTTCGTGGAGTTGTATACATAAGTACCTGCTTCGAGAGTACCGGAATATACACGGAAGAATGCCAGTTTCCCGACGAACGGGTCGGCCATGATTTTGAATGCAAGAGCCGAGAACGGAGCGTCGTCAGAGGCTTCACGGGTTTCTTCTTCTTCTGTATCCGGATTTGTACCTTTTACAGGCGGGATATCGAGCGGGCTCGGCATGTAGTCTACGACAGCGTCGAGCAACATCTGGATACCCTTATTTTTGTAAGCAGATCCGCAGAGTACCGGGAACAGTTTGTTCGTGCAGACAGCTTTGCGGATAGCCGCTTTGAGTTCATCGATGGTGATTTCTTCACCTTCGAGATATTTCATCATGAGATCTTCATCGGTATCGCATACAGCTTCAACCATGATATCATGATATTTTTTTGCTTCGTCTAATTCATCTTCAGGAATATCAACGACTTCAATTTCTTTACCAAGAGCATCATCATATACTTCAGCTTTCATGGTAATGAGGTCGATGATACCGCGGAACGTTGCTTCAGAACCGATAGGGAGCTGAACGGCAACTGCGTTGGCCTGGAGACGATCTTTCATCATCTGAACTACGTTAAGGAAGTCAGCACCGGTCGTATCCATCTTATTGACGAATGCGATACGGGGAACATGATAATGTTCCGCCTGACGCCAAACCGTTTCAGACTGCGGTTCTACGCCGCCTTTAGCAGAGAAAACAGCAACAGAACCGTCAAGTACACGCAGAGAACGTTCAACTTCTACAGTGAAGTCAACGTGCCCCGGAGTATCGATGATGTTGATACGATATCCTTTCCAATGGGCCGTCGTAGCAGCAGACGTGATGGTGATACCACGTTCCTGTTCCTGGGCCATCCAGTCCATGGTAGCAGCGCCATCGTGGACTTCGCCGATTTTGTGAACACGGCCGGTGTAGAAAAGGATACGTTCTGTTGTCGTGGTTTTACCGGCATCAATGTGAGCCATGATACCAATATTTCTCGTTTTTTCCAAAGGAAATTCTCTACCCACGATTTTTTCCACTCCTCATGTAAATAGTCTAAATTACCAGCGATAATGAGCGAAAGCTTTGTTGGCTTCGGCCATCTTGTGCGTATCTTCCTTCTTCTTGACAGCAGCACCGGTATTGTTGAATGCATCCATCAGTTCAGCAGCCAGTTTTTCTTTCATCGTACGTTCGCCACGTTTGCGGGCGTAACCAACTGTCCAGCGGATACCGAGGGACAGGCGGCGGTCAGCACGTACTTCGACAGGTACCTGGTAGTTGGCACCACCAACACGGCGGGCACGTACTTCCAGGACAGGCATAACATTGTTGAGAGCCTGTTCAAAAACTTCCAACGGTTCTTTATTCATTTTGGAACGGATGATGTCGAATGCATCATAAACGATGGATTCAGCGACACCTTTTTTGCCGTCCAGCATTACTTTGTTGATGAAGCGCGTTACCAATTTGGAATGGTACACCGGATCCGGCAGCACATCGCGCTTCGGCACTGGGCCTTTTCTTGGCATGTCTAATTCCTCCTTTATATCATGCAGGTTATCTTTTCATCTGAGTCAGCAAATCTTATTTGCCTTTTTTAGCACCGTATTTGGAACGGGACTGTTTACGGTCGGATACACCAGCTGTATCCAGAGCACCGCGGACGATGTGATAACGTACACCAGGAAGGTCTTTGACACGACCGCCTCTGATTAAAACAACACTATGTTCCTGTAAATTGTGACCAATGCCAGGAATGTACGCAGTTACTTCGATAGCGTTCGTCAGGCGGACACGGGCAACTTTACGCAGAGCCGAGTTAGGTTTTTTCGGTGTAGCCGTGTATACACGGGTGCAGACACCACGTTTCTGCGGGCAGTTTTTCAAAGCCGGTGCTGTCGATTTTGTGATAGCGACCTGACGACCTTTACGAACCAATTGGTTGATTGTTGGCATGTGGGCACCTCCTCTCCAAACAATTAGATTTATAATGTAATCATCAATGAAGCATAAGCTTCAGGATGATGTTACCAGAATCAGCTGAGCAGTCCAACAGCCGCAGCCCCGACTTTTATCCGGCAGGCAAGCCCCAGTTCCGCCATCGTATAATTGCGGTCTGCGGCAATACCCATCTCAGCAGCCAGCGTAAGCAATGGTGCTGCCACCTGTTCGTCACAGTCATTGGCAACATACAGCTGTGTGACTTCGTTTCGTTTCATTGCTTTCAGCGTCTGTTTGGCACCAACCGTCTTTCTGGCTGTACCGAGCGATTCCAAGCTCACGAAACATCACTCCTTAAGACATACAATTTGGTCGCACGACTTGCATTGCGACACTTAGATATTTTATCATTCCCCTATTTCGATGTCAATGTATTTTTCGTAAAATAAGCCATCTATTATTACACAGTGCCGTGTGGTTCAATAATTATGCCATCTGGTATATATAGCTTGCGTAAAACGGGGTAAAAAAAACATCACATGAAGACGTTGATTATTCTTCATGTGATGTTTCATTTATATGATCTTAATGTCCGGCTTCCGGTGTGGTATCTTCTGGCTGGATGTCAATGGGATTGCCATCTTCATCTTCGTATTCCACAGTAGGAACCGTCTTGACAACTTTTACCTTGCGGTACCGGCTCATGCCTGTACCGGCAGGGATCAACTTGCCAATGATGACATTTTCCTTGAGGCCGAGAAGCGGATCGATCTTACCTTTGATGGCTGCATCGGTAAGGACGCGTGTCGTTTCCTGGAAAGAAGCGGCCGACAGGAAAGAATCCGTAGCCAGAGCTGCTTTGGTAATGCCCAGCAGCATAGGCTTGCCCATAGCCGGTTTGCCACCATTTGCTTCGATGCGCTTGTTCATGTCTTCAAAGACATTGACGTCGATATAATCGCCCGGCAATACATCGGCATCGCCAGCATCTTCAATCTTAATCTTGCGCAGCATCTGGCGCACGATGACTTCGATGTGTTTATCGTTGATGCCAACGCCCTGAGACTTATAAACTTTCTGTACTTCATATACGAGGTACCGCTGGGTTGCTTCTACTCCCTGGATACGCAGGATATCGTGAGGATTGATGGACCCGGACGTAATACGGCTGCCCTTTTCGATGACATCTCCTTCATGAACAACCAGGTGGGAACCGAAGGGAATCGTGTAGCTCCGTTCTTCCCCATCTTTGGAAAGGACATGAACGATGTTGATATCATGATGATCTTCTTTTTCCGTAATGGAAACGGTGCCGTCGATTTCCGTAATAATAGCATTGCCTTTCGGCTTACGGGCTTCAAACAATTCTTCGACACGGGGCAGACCTTGTGTGATATCACCAGCAGAAGCAACGCCACCAGTATGGAATGTACGCATAGTCAGCTGCGTGCCCGGTTCACCGATGGATTGGGCTGCGATAGTACCAACCGATTCGCCGACGTTGACCTTGCCGCCGGTACCCAGGTCGCGTCCGTAGCATTTAGCGCATACGCCATAGCGGCTGCGGCAGGTCAGGACGCTGCGGATCTTGACTTTATCATAATACTTGGCAATTTCCTTCGCCTGGTCTGCCATGATTTCTTCGTTAAGCGGTACGATGACTTCGCCTGTATCTTTGTTGATCAGTGTTTCCGCTGCCGTACGGCCTTCAATCCGGTCTTCCAGCGGTTCGATAATGCCATTACCTTCTACGATGGCTGTGACATAGACGCCACGGATATCGTTGTTACGTACTTTTACTTCCGTGACATCACTGCTCAGGATGCGGTCGATTGCATCTTCTGTGAGCGGAGTGCCAGCCGGGCATATTTCTGTGCCACAGGAGTCGATGACGGCTTCTTCGACAGATTTGCCGAGCATATTTTCAATCATAGCCTGGCGCAGGGAAGCACGGATGCTTTCTTCCGGCGCACCAAGATAGACATTTTCAATGACATTGGTGTGATTCATATCATCATTGATGTCGAGCTGGCTGCCATGGAGAGATAACTTAGGTACTTTATGAGCAACGAGTTCATCCATATCGTCTGTGGTGAGGACGTGTCCTTCCGGCAGAATGACTTCTCCGGTACCAGCATCGATGATATCAGCAGCCAGTACACGGCCGATAATCTTATCTGCCATGAGGGCGACAGCCTGACGGGTGGAACCAGCCAGACGGGCCCGTTCACGCACCAGATCGATACCAAAGACATCGCAGTCTTCTTCACGGACGATGACATCCTGGGAAACATCGACAAGACGACGGGTCAGATAACCCGAGTCAGCTGTACGCAATGCCGTATCGGCCAGACCTTTACGGGCGCCATGGGATGATGTGAAGTAATCCAATACGGACAAGCCTTCACGGAAGTTCGCCTTAATAGGCAAGTCGATGATACGTCCGGACGGGTCAGCCATCAGGCCACGCATACCGGCGACCTGACGGATCTGCTGTTTATTACCACGGGCACCGGAGTCAGCCATCATGAAGATAGAATTGAACGGGTCCATGTTATCCATCATGACTTCCGTAACGTCGTCGGTTGCCTTTTCCCAGATGGAGCAGGTCTTGCGATACCGTTCGTCTTCCGTAATAAGACCGCGTAGGTACATCTTAGATACATTCTGTACCTGCTTGTCAGCGGCATCGAGGATATCCCATTTTTCAGCCGGGATCTGAATATCCGAAATAGCGATAGACATGCCGGCCTGACGTGCATAATGATATCCGATTGCCTTGATGTTATCCAGCAGTTCGGCTGTCTTCGTGTTACCTACGAGATGGAAGCAGGCATCGACGAGTTTGCCTATCTGCTTTTTGTTCATGAGAACGCCGAGGCAGTTGACATCGACGTATTCTTTATCTTTCTTGAATTCCGCAACAGCTTCTTTATCCACTTTACGCGCCGGAAGCGGCCGGGTTTGCAGGAGATCGACGCCAAATTTTTCTTTAAGGGCGGAAAAACCATAATCCAGGATACGACCTTCACTATCCTTGATCTTGACAAAATGTGTCGTATCGATGAGACCATTTTCATACGCAAATACCGTATCTTCCGGATTGGTGAATACCATGACTTTGTCCGTATGGAACAAACGCAGTGGTTCATAAATCTGATAGTTGTATAACAGTTTACCAGCCGTCGTTTCAATCAGGCCATGGCCCGGAATCCGGACTTTAATGAGTGCTTCGATATCAATGGCCTTGGCGTCATAAGCCAGCATGACTTCATCATAATTGGAGAAAATTTTGCCTTCGCCTTTGGCAGCCGGTTTGACCAGAGTCAGATAGTAAGCACCAAGAACCATGTCCTGTGTCGGAACGGCAACAGGCTTGCCATCTTTCGGAGCCAGGATGTTGTGTGCCGATAACATGAGCGTACGGGCTTCCGACTGGGCTTCCACAGAAAGGGGCAGATGGCAGGCCATCTGGTCCCCATCGAAGTCAGCATTGAATGCCGTGCAGACCAGCGGATGCAGTTTGATAGCCCGTCCTTCCCAGAGAATCGGTTCAAAAGCCTGGATACCCAGACGATGAAGCGTCGGGGCGCGGTTGAGGAGAACCGGATGTTCCTTGATGACATCTTCGAGGACATCCCATACTTCGTTGCTGACCCGTTCGACTTTCTTCTTGGCATTTTTGATATTGGTAGCAATGCCTTTTTCCACGAGTTTCTTCATGACGAAAGGCTTGAACAGTTCCAGTGCCATTTCCTTCGGCAAACCGCACTGATGCATTTTCAGTTCCGGTCCGACAACAATAACGGAACGGCCGGAATAGTCAACACGTTTACCGAGGAGGTTCTGACGGAAACGGCCCTGTTTCCCTTTTAGCATATCCGAAAGAGATTTGAGAGGACGATTGCCCGGGCCGGTAACAGGACGGCCGCGGCGGCCATTGTCGATAAGCGCATCGACGGCTTCCTGGAGCATACGCTTTTCATTACGGACGATAATATCCGGCGCCCCCAGTTCCAACAGACGGCTCAGACGGTTATTACGGTTGATGACACGGCGATAAAGATCGTTCAGGTCCGATGTAGCAAACCGGCCGCCATCGAGCTGTACCATCGGGCGCAGTTCCGGCGGAATGACCGGGATGACATCCATAATCATCCATTCCGGTTTATTTCCGGAATGGCGGAATGCTTCTACGACTTCCAGACGGCGGATAGCACGGACACGGCGCTGACCGGACGAATCGCGCAATTCTTCCCGCAAATCCTTATCGAGCTGATCCAGATCCAGTTCCTGAAGGAGTTCTTTGACAGCAGCAGCTCCCATGCCAACGCGGAATTTATCGCCATACATATCCAGATACTGGCGATATTCCGTTTCAGTCAGCAGTTGTTTCTTGACCAGCGGCGTATCGCCCGGGTCGAGAACGATAAAGGAAGCGAAATACAGTACTTTTTCCAGAGAACGGGGCGAGATATCGAGAATCAGGCCCATCCGGCTCGGAATACCTTTAAAATACCAAATATGAGAAACCGGTGTAGCCAATTTGATATGACCCATCCGTTCGCGACGGACTTTGGCGCGGGTTACTTCAACGCCGCAACGGTCGCAGACGACACCTTTATAACGAATACGTTTATATTTGCCGCAATGGCATTCCCAGTCCTTGGTCGGCCCAAAGATGCGTTCGCAAAACAGGCCGTCCCGTTCCGGTTTCAGCGTACGGTAATTGATTGTTTCCGGCTTTTTGACTTCGCCATGAGACCATTCCAGGATTTTTTCCGGTGATGCCAGACCAATCCGCATTGAATCAAATTCATTCACATCCAGCACAAATACCGCTCCCTTCTCTATAGTGACAATTATTCATCTTCATTAGTTTCATCATCCGTGCTATCTTCTCCCGGGACGGTTTCATACGTCATGCCACTCATGATGTCATCTTCTTCACCGGCATTGACATATTCATCATCGCTGGTATCGGCTGCATCATCGGCAGGAGCTTCCGTCGGAGCATTATTTTCTCCTTCATGTTCCCCTTCCATGACGCGGCGCAGATCATCATTCTGTTCCGGTTCGACATCGTCTTCGTCATCCAGTTCCTTGATGACGACTTCATCTCCGTCTTCATTGAGGATCTGGACATCCAGACCAATAGCCTGCAATTCTTTCAGCAGTACTTTGAATGATTCGGGAACACCCGGTTCCGGAATGTTTTCGCCTTTGACAATCTTTTCATAAGCCTTGACACGGCCAACGACATCGTCAGACTTGACGGTCAGCATTTCCTGCAAGGTATAGGCAGCACCATAGGCTTCAAGAGCCCAGACTTCCATTTCCCCGAAACGCTGGCCACCGAACTGTGCTTTACCACCAAGAGGCTGCTGGGTAACCAGAGAGTACGGGCCGGTCGAACGGGCATGGATCTTATCATCGACGAGGTGATGCAGTTTGAGGAAGTATGTGTAACCGACGGTAACGCGGCGGTCCATCGGTTCCCCTGTACGTCCATCATAGAGGACGGATTTCCCATCTTCAGGAAGACCGGTCAATTTCAGGGCTTCAAACACGTCTTCTGCATGAGCACCATCAAATACCGGCGTAGCAATGTGGATACCGGCTTTATCCGGTTTCGGCATGCCGTATTTATCATAGTCATAGCCGGCAGCACGCAGTTTGCCTTCCAGTGTCGGATCCATAGCTTTAATCTGTAGTCCCAGCTCATGCATAGCCCAGCCCAGATGAGTTTCCAATACCTGTCCGATATTCATTCGGGACGGTACGCCTAACGGATTCAGTACGATCTGTACCGGTGTGCCATCTGGCAGGAAAGGCATATCTTCCTGGCGCATGACTCGGGAAACGACACCTTTATTGCCGTGACGGCCGGACATCTTATCCCCTTCATGGATCTTACGTTTCTGGGCAATGTATACGCGGACGAGGCGGTTGACACCGGGTGGCAGTTCATCGTTATTTTCACGGGAGAAAATCCGGACATCCACAATCTTACCGGATTCGCCATGAGGTACACGCAGCGACGTATCGCGGACTTCCCGTTCCTTATCGCCGAAAATAGCGCGCAGGAGCCGTTCTTCCGGTGTCAGTTCGGTTTCACCTTTCGGCGTGACCTTACCTACCAGGACGTCTCCCGGGAATACATCGGCACCGACCATGATGATACCGTCTTCATCAAGATTCTTCGTGCTGTCTTCACTGACATTCGGTATTTCACGGGTAATTTCTTCGGAACCCAGTTTGGTATCGCGGGCATCGCATTCGTATTCTTCAATGTGGATAGATGTATATAAATCGTTCTTTGGCAGATCTTCGCTCAGAAGGACCGCATCTTCGTAGTTATAGCCTTCCCAGGGCATATACGCAACGAGGATATTGTAACCAAGAGCCAGTTCGCCGCCATCCGTAGCCATGCCATCAGCCAGTACCTGGCCTTCTTCTACGTGTTCGCCTTTATAGACGAGGGGGCGCTGGTTGATACATGTACTCTGGTTGGAACGGACGAACTTGATCAGACGATATTTGTCTTCGGCGCCGCTGTCGGTGCTGACGATGATTTCATCGCCCGTAACCCGCTTGATGACACCGGCATGTTTGGCCAGGATGCAGACGCCGGAGTCACAGGCCGCCTTATATTCCATACCAGTACCGACGAGCGGTGCCTGGGTCCGGAGAAGAGGCACAGCCTGACGCTGCATGTTGGCACCCATGAGGGCACGGTTCGCATCATCATTTTCCAGGAACGGAATCATAGATGTACCAACGGATACAACTTCCTTAGGCGATACGTCCATGAAATCGACCCGTTCAGCACGGAATTCACGGGTATCTTCACCATGACGGCAGGCAACACGTTCGTGTACGAAATGACCGTCTTCCGTCAGCGGTTCATTAGCCTGTGCAATGATATACTGTTCTTCTTCATCAGCTGTAATATAGTGTACATCGTCGGTAACGACATGGGTTTCTTTATCTACACGGCGGTATGGTGCTTCGATGAAACCAAATTCATTGACCTTGCCAAAGCAGGCCAGTGAGGAAATCAGACCGATGTTCGGACCTTCTGGTGTTTCTACCGGGCACATACGGCCGTAATGGGAATGATGAACGTCGCGGACTTCAAAGCCTGCACGTTCACGGGACAAACCGCCAGGGCCAAGAGCACTCAGACGGCGTTTATGTGTCAGTTCGGCCAGAGGATTCGTCTGGTCCATGAACTGTGACAGCTGGCTGGAACCAAAGAATTCTTTAATAGCGGCTACGACAGGCCGGATATTGATCAATACCTGCGGCGTAATCTGTTCCGAATCCTGGATAGTCATGCGTTCACGGACTACCCGTTCCATACGGGTAAGGCCGATACGGAACTGGTTCTGCAGCAATTCTCCGACGCAGCGCAGACGGCGGTTGCCCAGATGGTCGATATCATCGACAGTGCCGAACCCATCCATCAGATTGAGGAGATAATCGATATTGGCGATAATATCTTCTCTGGTAATCGTACGATGTTCATACGGGAGATCGCTATTGTTGCAGATAATCTTATATACGGAACCATCCTGTTTTTCAACAAAGGCTTCGACGAGGCCGCCGCCATCGCCAGCCGGGGCATCTTCCGCAATTTCGCGGTGGAAAACGCCACTTTCACGGATTTTTTCAACTTCCTGTGAACCAATGGTCGTATGGGCATCGACAATGATTTCCCCTGTTTCCGGATTGACAATCGGTTCGTGGAGTGTCTGACCAAAAAGTCGGCGTTCCCAGCCCAGTTTCTTACCGGCTTTATAACGGCCTACGCGGGCCATATCATAGCGGCGGGGGTCAAAGAACAACCCTTCGAAAAGATTGCGGGCACTTTCTACTGTCGGCGGTTCACCGGGACGGAGTTTCTTGTAGATTTCTACAAGAGCTTCATCCTGAGATTCTGTCGTATCCTTTTCAAACGTAGCTTTGAGGCGTTTATCATCATAGAAAAGATCGAGGATATCGGCGTTAGTGGACCAGCCAAGAGCGCGGATAAGTACCGTCACGGGAATCTTACGGTTACGGTCAATACGGGCATAGACGATATCATTGGCATCGGTTTCCAGTTCAATCCAGGCACCGCGGTTCGGGATGACCGTCGAATTGTACAGGCGGATGCCCATGGGGTCGATTTCACGGCCATAGTACACACCTGGTGAGCGGACAAGCTGGCTGACAATAACACGTTCTGCGCCGTTAATAATAAACGTACCTGTATCAGTAATCAGCGGGAAGTCGCCCATGAATACTTCCTGGTCCTTGATTTCGCCGGTTACATGGTTGACGAGACGGATCTGGACGCGGAGCGGTGCGGCATATGTCGTATCCCGTTCCTTGCATTCACGGATATCGTACTTCGGTTCCCCTAATTTAAAATCTTCAAAAGATAAGGATAAATTCCCCGCAGCGTCTTCAATCGGCGAAATATCCCTGAATATGTCTTTGAGTCCCTTTTCTAAGAACCATTCGTAGGATTTAATCTGTAAATCCAGCAAATGGGGCATCTTCAAGACTTCGTTGATTTTCGCATACGTATAGCGGGTCCTTTTCCCAACTTGTACAGGTTTGAACATGCTGTTACTTCACCCCTTATAAAAACTAAACCACCAATGAAAGTGTGTGAAACTTGCGAAAAGCGACAAAAAAGCAAGGCTCCATATCAAGAATAGACTGAACCTTGCTTAATTTTTGTTAACCGGAAGCAGTTCCTCCATGTATCTCACAAATAGCATACTCGCAAATTGAACATTTTGCAATGAGTTATTATAGCACATGGAGTCACTTCCGTCAATATGTAATTTTTATTTTTTTCATCCTGTTTATTTGCTGATTTTTGCCAGCGTGTATTTTTTCTTGCCTTTGCGGACAATGACATACTTGCCGTTCGAATTTTTGTGAGGCCGTACGATTTCATCAAGGCTGGTCACTTTGACGCCGTTGATTGTAACAGCACCATTGGTGATATCTTCACGGGCCTGCCGTTTGGACGAATAAATCGTCGAATCAACCAGCCAGTTGACAACATCTTTTTCTTCGTTCGTCACATCGACAGTCGGCATCTTGCCGAAGGCCTGTTCCAGTTCATGTTCCGTAAGGTCTGCAATGCTGCCGTGATACAGGGCTTCTGTGATGTTCTGGGCTTCTTTGAGAGCCTGTTCGCTATGTACGAACCGGGTAACTTCTTCTGCCAGACGGCGCTGGGCCAGACGTTTTTCCGGTTCCTTTTCCACGGCTTCCGCCAGAGCATCGATTTCTTCCTTGCCGAGGAATGTAAAGTATTTGAGGTACTTGACGACATCGGCATCGTCCTGATTAAGCCAGAACTGATAGAATTCAAAGGGCGATGTCTTTTCCGGATCAAGCCAGATAGCTCCGCCTGCGGTCTTGCCGAACTTTGTGCCATCCGATTTGAGCATGAGCGGAATCGTCAGTGCATATACCGGTGTATTGCCGCCATGCATCTTGCGGATCATATCGATACCGCCCGTAATATTGCCCCACTGATCCGCACCGCCAACCTGGAGCTGTACGTCATATTTGCTGTACAGATGTTCATAATCGACAGCCTGGAGAATCTGATAGGTAAATTCCGTAAACGAAATACCTGCTTCCAGACGGCTGGCTACGACTTCTTTTGCGAGCATGACATTAATTGGGAATAGCTTACCATAATCACGTAGAAAATCAAGAAGGCTGATTTTGGACAGCCAGTCAAAGTTATTAACGAACGTAATGTTTTCATCATCGCCAAAAAGATGCGTAAACTGGGCTTTCAATTTTTCGGCATTATCATGGATTTTTTCCATCGTCTGCAGCTTGCGTTCCGTCTTACGGCCGCTGGGATCGCCGATAGCACCGGTACCGCCGCCGATGACGATATACGGATGATGGCCCTGGAGGGCAAACCGTTTCAGCATCATAAAGGGAATAAGATGTCCTATATGAAGACTGTCACCAGTAGGATCGACGCCGCAATACAGAGAAATTTTCTTTTCGTCAGTCAATTTGCGGAGATTTTCTTCTTCTGTCATCTGATTGATGGCTCCACGCCAGGTCAGTTCGTCAATAATATTCATGGAATCGGCTCCTTATCTTCGTAGGATTGTGTTCTAATTATTCATTATAGACTACACGGCCCTGTCCGTCAAACCAAATCGAATAGAAAAAGGGGCGCTGCACAAACCCCTCGTTTCATGCAGCAGCCTCTATTATACGCCTTATACAAGGCAGGCAATTATTTTGCCGCCGGTTTACGGCGCAGATGGACGGAAAATCCATGATACAGTTCTTTAAAATATGCCAGTCGGACCTGCCCCTGGTCATCATAAAACAGGCCATTATCCGCATATTCCACGCCACGGCGTTTGTAGTATGCCATCGCCCGTTCCATATCGCGCGTATCAATGCCGATATGTCCTTTTTCACCGGGCAGCGTATTGTAACACACTTCAACAAGTGTGCCGACAAAATAAGACATGCCGGGGATGGTAATCTTTTCCTGATCCAGGAGTGCACACAGACGGTCTGTCACATCTTCGGCTTCGGCCTGTGTCTTACAATGAATGCCCGTATGACAGATTTCAAATCCCAGCAGATTGTGCACGGCCTGACGGCAGGTCGCCGTAATGCCTGCCCAATCTTTATTCCGTACCATATCAGATGGGGTCATAAAACTGCCCCCGACAGCGGCCACATTGGGCAGATCCAGATATTCTGTCATATTATCGAGATTGACCCCGCCAGTAGGCAGGAACTTCATATCATGGAACGGACCAGCCAGCGCTTTCAAGGTTTTGACGCCACCGTACGCAGCAGCTGGGAAGAACTTGCAGACTTCAATTCCCATACCGTTGGCCGCTTCAATATCAGCCGGGCTGACCGTCCCCGGGACGATATCGACACCGTTATCGATGCACCATTGTGTAACGGCAGGATTAAAGGCCGGTGTGACGATAAATTCTGCTCCCGCCTTGACGGCTGCATCGGCCTGATTAACATTGTGTACGGTTCCAGCACCGACGAGGAGTCCCGGCACATGCTGACGCATAGCACGGATGGCATCCAGGCAGGCATCGGTACGGAATGTAACTTCTGCTACAGGCACGCCGCCATCGACCAGTGCCTGTCCAAACGGAACAGCATCGGCTGCATCGTCAATGACAACGAGTGGAACAAGACCAATTTCAAACATCATTTTCATATTTTCACTAATCATACCATTTCCTCCTTATTCGGCACGTTCCTGAAATTCCTGCAACTGGCTGCGCGTAGGCAGGCCTTCATTATCACCGGCTACCTGGATCTGCAGAGCCCCGATAGCCGCACCACGCCGTGCCGCATCGTACAGGGATAATCCGTCGAGCAGACCACTTGTAAATCCCGCGGCAAATCCGTCACCGGCCCCGACGGTATCGACAATGTGATCGACATGATAGCTGGGTACATAGTGTTCTTCCTCTGCTGTGCAGACATAAACGCCGTCACTGCCACCAAGCTTGACCGCCACAGTCTTTACCCCATGGTCAAGGTAGAACCGGCCAACAGCTTTCTCATCGGAAAGCCCCGTAATACGCCGCGCTTCACTCAGGCCAGGCAGCACGATATCGGCTTTGAGGGAAAAGTCCCGTATTGTTCCGCACATAGTCTGTTCATCAGGCCAGAGCATAGGCCGGAGATTCGTATCAAAGGACACGGGAACGCCGTTCTGATGCGCTTCTTCCATCAGAAAGGCGATGGCCTGACGGCAATTATCCGATAAGGCCAGAGGAATCCCTGTCACATGCAGGAGCTGTACGCCCTGCCAGTCGATGCCGGTGAAATCCGCCGCCGTCAGATGAGTAAATGCCGTATTGCGCCGGATATTAGCGACTTTCGGGTCACCGCTGGACACTTTTTCCTTCATCTGAAATCCCGTCATATACGCATCATCGACCTGCACATACGTGTCGTGAATATGATTTTCCCGGAGAAAATTACAGATGCATGTCCCAAAGGGATCATTTCCCACACGGGACACATAATAAGCATCAAACCCAAGGCGGGCCATACCGACAATATAATTTAATTCTGCGCCGCAGACATGGCGTTCAAAATGCTTCACCTGGTCCAGCGGACCTTCACTTTCTGCAACGAGAAGCCCCATCGCTTCCCCGATGGTCAGGACTTTACCCATCCTAACAGCCTCCTTTATTACGAATGTATTATTTTTACTATATTCCTCTGTTTATACTACCATGGCGGCAGGGAAACATCAATTCTCCTGCCGCCACGGAGTGCCAATATTTTTCTAACATACTAGAACTTATGTTAGTTTTGTGTTATAAAAAATCAATGGATGTTTATCGTTGATTATGACCCATTATGATAAAAACAGCTGATTTCATCACAGCACTGTCATTATATACATGTCCTCTGTCTTATGGTTGTTTGCCAATGTAAGCCAGAATGCCGCCGTCTACATACAGGATATGTCCATTTACAAAATCGGAAGCATGAGATGCCAGGAAAATAGCTGGTCCTTCCAAATCTTCCGTAGTCCCCCAGCGGCCGGCTGGCGTCTTGGAGACAATGAACGCATCGAAAGGATGACGGGATCCATCAGACTGACGCTGGCGGAGCGGAGCGGTCTGGGGCGTTGCAATGTAACCCGGTCCGATGCCATTGCACTGGATATTGGCTCCACCAAATTCCGAGCAGATATTACGGGTCAGCATCTTGAGCCCGCCTTTGGCAGCCGCATAGGCCGATACAGTCTCTCTCCCCAGTTCACTCATCATGGAGCAGATATTGATGATTTTTCCTTCTCCCTTGGCAATCATGCCGGGAATAACCGCCTTGGACACGATAAACGGTGCAACGAGATCTATATCAATGACCTGACGGAAGTCGGCTTCATCCATGTCACACATGGGAATCCGCTTGATGATGCCGGCATTATTGACCAGGATATCGATCGTCCCAATGCTGGCGTCAATATCCGCTACCATATCCCGTACTTTCTCTGTATCCGTCACATCACAGATATATCCTTTGGCATCAATCCCTTCTTTGGCATAGGCAGCCATGGCCGTGTCCAAATGCTCCTGACTACGGCAATTAAAGGCAATACGGGCTCCGGCCCGGGCATAAGCTCTTGCAATGGCAAATCCGATACCGTATGACCCGCCAGTAACGAGAGCTACTTTCCCTTTCAGGGAAAACATATCCATATAACTCATGATGGTTTCCTCCTCATCGTACAGCATTTGTATAAAAAGCGGCAGCTTTTTCAATTTCATCAAAATCTCCCCGGCGCACCCTGTCCGCACTGACAAGGTTGCTGCCAATGCCAAAAGAATCTACGCCGGCCGCCAGAAAATCACTGATATTCGCTTCCGATACACCCCCGACAGCGGACAAGCGCAACTGGGACAGGGATGCTTTGACAGCTTTAAAATACGAAGGTCCCAGATTGCCGGCAGGGAAAATCTTGACAATATCAGCCCCGGCCTCCCAGGCCGTTTCAGCTTCCGTCGGAGTATAGGCTCCGGGAAGTGAAATCAGGCCTTTCTGCTTAGTATACCTGATGACATCCGTATTGGTATTGGGGGAAATAATGAATTCGGCCCCAGCCTGTGCTGCATCTTCAACCTGCTGCACGGAAAGGACGGTACCGGCACCGATATGCATCTGACCACCAAACTGTTCCTGCAAAGCAGAAATACTCCGCAGCGTATCCCGGCAGGCCGCATCATCACCCGGACGATAGGTCACTTCGACAAAACGCACACCCCCGCGCTGCAGGGCTTCTACAGCTTTAACAATATCCTGACTGGCAACACCGCGGATAATCGAAATAATTTTAGCATCCAGCATTTCTTGTAACAAACTCATAATCATTTCTCCCTTTCCTTAAAGCAAACCGCGCAAACCAGCCAGATAGAGGACACCCCGGCCTGATAAGGCCCGCTGCTGTTCTTCTGAAGCCAGTACGACCTGACGGCCCTTGTTTGTCAGGATGGCTTCATAGGCCTTTTGCATGACTGGATTGCCGGCCACGACAAAGACAGCTTCTTCCAGTCCCGCAAAAACCCGGCTCCGTTCCAGTGCCGTCATGTCATCAGCCATAAGCAGGCCCAGCAGATAATTCTGGGCTTCCTGTGCCGTATAATGGCAGAACATTCCCAAAATCCGCGTCATGAAAGCGCCATGCAGAAGTCCCATCTTGTGATAATCACTGGCGCCTTTCCGGAAAGGTCCTGCCAGAAATTCCGATGCAAATGACCGGTTCAGCGTATCTGCCAGTATGGTATCAAAAGTCAGGGAATGGAGCAGTTCGCCACATAACGTCGTCAGGCAGCCCTGTATACGCTGCTGTTCATCAATCATAACGTATTTATTATGCGAACCGGGCAGGACGAATACGGCTTTCCCCGCCGGAGCTGCTTGTGCCAATAGTCCCGCGGCTTCTACTTCTTCGCCGCGCATCATATCCATATCAAAGCTCTTGTCCGGTGTAAGCGTTGCCGGATTACAGTTGCGTACGCCCGGAACGAACCATATAGGCTGCCGGCATATAGCAGGAAGATTTTTCTCCACCATAGCCCGGGCCAGCTCTTCGAGACGGACCGGAGCCGTTACATGCGGGATATCACACAGGCCTACATTGCTCGTCAGCATACCGGCTGCCAATATCAGAGAAATATCCTCCGTCGTAATGCCTGCCATGCTGGCCGCTTCAGACAACGTATCCCGGACGGCTTCCTGAAGTCTTTGGTTCGTCCCATCCATAGCCGTATTGCGCACGCCAACAGCCGCCTTTGCCTGCCCGGCAATGACGCCATCATGCCAGACAAAGACGCGGGTATTACTCGTCCCGCCGTCAATCGTTGCAATATACATATCATCACCCTTTCTGCACTATACCACTACTTGCATTGTAGCATGGTACAACCAGACTTGTCCATGAAAGAAACGCATTTTTGCCATACCCGATTTTCAAAAGAGCCGGCACAGGATGTACCGGCTCTTATTAATTAAAACGTCAGGAATTATTCATCTTATCCCAGTCGATTTTGCCTTCCTTGCTGGCTACAATAGCCGTGCATACTGCATCTCCCCAGATATTCATAGGCGTACCTGTAATATCCAGATAGAAGAATACGGCTGCAATCCAGGCAACGACTTCTGTTGGCAGCCCGAATGCATTAACCAGAATTACAGCGATTGCCAGTCCACCGCCTGGAACACCGGCACACCCTATTGAAAATGCTATTCCCATGATGACAAATAGGAAGAGTTGTCCAATAGTAGGTGCTGTTCCCACAGCATACATCCCCAACATGATGTACAGAGGGATTTCAATCCCCATAGAATCCATATTGAATGTGACCCCAAGAGGCAGACCAAAGTCGGTCATTTCTTTATCAACGCCCATTTCCTTGACACAGCGGAGATTTACAGGCAAGGTAGCCGCTGAACTGGTTGTTGTAAAAGCCGTAATCAGTGCAGGAAACATTTTCCGCGTAAAACGGAATGGATTGATTTTGCCTACGACATACAGAAGCAGAAAATATACAATAGCTACCTGCAGGACAAAAGCAATGCTGTAAGCGGCCAAAAAGCTTCCCATCTGTGTAACAAAGGCACCTTTCAATTCGCCAATAGACGTAGCCATCAAGGCGGCAACACCGATAGGGGCATAATACATGATGCCTTTTACAATCTGCAAGATTAAATCTTCACTGGACGATAATATATTGGTCAAAAACGTCTTCGACTTGCCATTGGGCATCATGACAACGGCAATTCCTACAAAAATGGATAAAAACACAATCTGGATTGTATTGCCTTCTGCTATGCATCCCAGGAAGTTTTTAGGCAGCCAGTCAATAAACATATCTACTGTAATTTCCGTTACTTTAAAATCTGCAGAATGCAATTCAATTCCCAGTCCCGGTTTAAAAAGGAGCCCCATGGCAATGCCTAAAAACGTAGCTATCAGCATGGAAAGGACAAACCAGCCAATAATCTTTCCCGCCCATCGTTTCATCCGGGTAGCATCCCCGATGTTGGCAAAAGAAGACGCAATAGAAAAGAACACCAATACAGGAACGATCATAACCAGAAGTCTGGTAAAAATAGTTCCCAGTGGTTTCAATAATACGACTTGCTCTCCCATGACAAAGGAAAGAACGATACCAACAATGACCGCCCCAAATAAGCATAGTGCAAAATGTTGATTCATATACCGGAATACACTACTCATGCCTGATTCCCCCTTATGGCTTCACAAAAACGTTTTATCCGTTGCAATCCTTCCACTAACTCATCTTCACTGCACGTATACGCCATACGCATATAGCCTTCCCCCGCTTGTCCAAACGCGCTTCCCGGAATGCAGACTACATGTTCTTCCTCCAATAAACGATTACAAAATTCATAGCTCGTCATTCTAAAAGACTTGATATTGGGAAATACGTAAAAAGCACCATCTGGTTCACAATAGGAAATCCCCGGTATTGCATCCAGACCATCCATGACAATCCTGCGTCTTTGCTGGAATACGGTGTGCAGTGTCTCTGATAATTCCGGATGATGCAAAGCATACACAGCCGCTGCCTGGGCAATAGAATTAGCACAGGCACTGATATTTTCCTGGGCTGGCACCATTTTACTGATAATTTCCGCAGGGCCGGCAGCAAAACCAAGTCTCCAGCCCGTCATCGCAAACGCTTTGGACAGACTATTGATGACAATGGTCCTGTCTTTCATTCCTGGTAAAGCACTAATGGAAACGGGCTTTTCCGTATAATACAACGTATTATATACTTCATCAGAAATTACGAGAAGATCATGGCGGATAGCTACTTCCGCAATTTTCCTGAGTTCTTTTTCTGGAATTACGGCTCCTGTCGGATTATTCGGTGAATTTAACATAATTGCTTTCGTTTTCTCTGTAATTTTTTGCTCTATGTCGGCAGCCTGAATCACAAAGCCTTTTTCTGCCGATGTAGGGACCGGAACGGGAACGCCTCCGAAGAAACGAACCTGACTGGCATAATTCAGCCATTGAGGATCCTGAATCAGTATTTCAACACCTTCTTCCACAATGACTGACAAAAGTAACGACAACGCGCCCATGCCTCCCGGTGTGATGATGATTTCTGACCAGGGATCATAGTGAAGTTCTTTTATATTACCCCATTCAGAAACAGCCTGCCGGCATTCCAATGTGCCCGCATTAGGGGTATAGTGTGTCTGACCGTTCCGCAGTGCCATAGCCGCGGCTTCACAAATAGGCATAGGTGTTGCCATATCAGGCTCTCCGATTCCCATACTGATAACCCGGTCCATCGTTGCCGCTTTATCGAACATAGCCCGGATAGCCCCCTGATGAAGATTTCTGGCTCGTTTACTTAAAACAACCATGCTATTCCTCCTTCCGACCTTCGTCATTTAGTATTGTTCTCTAAATAAATTTTATATAAATAGGCCTCCGCATTCAACTCATGATTATTGTATTATTTTATAAATTGGTACTTATCGTTTTATTCTTTTATATAATCTGTCAGACCTTATTTTTTCATATTTTCCTATTGCGGATTTATTTTTTTACAGATATACTAAACCTGTCTTATTCTTTTATACAACATATACGGGGTGATTTTGTTGAAACTGACAATCGCTGAAATTTTACATTATCCAGAATTCTCTGGTTTTACACTCATTGCTGGCGCCAAAGGTATTTCCAACCAAATCACATCGTGCGGCATCCTGGATTACGAATATGACAGGACATTGAAAAAGAAATACACGAAATTGAGCTTTATCCCCAATCAGCTTATCTTGTCCAGTCTGCAATACGCAAAAGAAGATCCCGGCTGTCTGATTGATGCTATACGCCTTTTGCATCACCGCAATTGCAGCGGGCTTGTTATAAAAAATGTATATAGCCTGCCCCTGTCTTCTCATATATTGCGTTTTGCCGATTCAGCCGGTTTTCCTATTATCCTTATAAAAAGTTCTGAACAATATTTTGAAAAAATAATTATCAATATTTATAAGCGATTACAATCGCTCCATGATTTCGACAAATTTGAGCATATTATTTCCCGTATCATCGCTCTTCCTGAACATGACGAACATCAAAAAGAATTGCAATTGGAAGTGAATCCTTGTCTACAGCCCGATATCTTTTGCATGTATTTCCGCTCTGACACACCATTAACCGCCAATGACTACATGAAAATGGAATACGCCGCCAAATACGCCGGATTACTGACATCGTATAATACTCTCTTACGATATAAAAATGGGCTTTTATATATTCATTCTTCCCATAACTTCAAAAATGCCCGCCCAGACGAATTGGCCCAGCAAATTCTGGATACGCCAGTTGGGGCACTGGCAATTTCGTATCATATGGGAGTCAGTTCCATTCATTACCGGGAACGAAAAATAAAGCTCTGCATAGAAGAAGCCATTTACAGCAGTTATTTTCATACAGATTTGTCACACCCCTATCAGTTATATGATGCGTTAGGCATCTACAGCATCCTTCTCCCCTATTGCCACGAACCAGCTATGCAGCATTTTACTTCTTCCATTTTGAATCCAATCCGTGATTATGATTCGGAAAATCATACATCTCTGATGGAAACAGCCATATCATTCATCCAATGCAGGGGCAATATCAATAGAACTGCAGAGGTGCTGGGACAGCATAAAAACACAATCCGGTATCGGTTAAAACAAATCAGCCATCTCTTATCCTGCGATATACTGCAGCCAGAATCGTACGAAAAATTATCTGTAGCTCTTAAAATAGCGCAGTGCTACAAAATCGAACTATAATAAAACGCCAATACGATGAAAACAGGTTCGTCGTATTGGCGTTTTATTTTTTAAGTGAAAGGGCATTATTCACATAGTATATGGAAACAGTTTTCTGCTGGTCTACGGATTTTTTGTCTGGTCTGCCCGTTTCATAACCGAAATGGCCGCATCAGCCAGCAGGCGATAGCCGGTCTCATTGGGATGAACACCGTCGGCGTAATGCGGGGATTTCTGCAGGACTGCATAGAAATCAACCGGGTGCAGCCCTTCTGTCTGGCACAGGTGAAGAAGCCAGGTCCGGTAGTCTGCCAGCATGTCATTATGCCGGTCCACATCCTGCCGGGCCTGCCATCCGTAATCTGCACTTTCCCGCTGCGTCAAGGGCGGAATGCCCAGATATATGGACTTGTGCTGTTTCTGCATGAGCCGTATCATAGCTTCCATATTGGCTTCTATCCCCCGGAGAGGAATATCTTCCAGGATATCGTTGGAGCCGCCCATGAGGAAAAAGGCATCGTAGCCCGACAGGGTAAGCTGACGCAGCCGGGTCAGCATGCCCCAGGTCGTATCGCCGCACATACCGTGATTATCGGCTTCCCATCGCAATGCCGCTACGGCGAGACTCACCCATCCTTTTTCATGGCTTACGTCATACCCGTAGGTCAGGCTGTCACCAAGGCAAAGAAGACGCATAGTTTACACCGCCCGTTCCAAAGCCGGTGCCGCATCCTGTAAGGACCGGACCGCCGCTTCTACTGAGAGCCATGGCTGATCAAACTGGTACCCCGCTTTTTCCAAATCCAGCTGGCAGGCAAATACCTTCGGCACCGCCGTCGCATAAATATCATGGTTATACATGTAGCGGAGTGTCGTTTCCACATCCCCATCGGACCGTAGCTGGCCATGGTCGAGGAGAACCAGCCGGTTGGCATACGGAAGCGCTGCTTCCAGATTGTGTTCGATAACCACGATGGTATGTCCATAGCGGACATTCAGTTCATGGACCAGTTCATAGAAATCGTGAGTTCCTTCCGGATCGAGAGCCGATGTCGGTTCATCGAATACGAGGATTTCCGGATTGGTCACCAGTACGCCGGCAATGACCAGCCGCTGCCGCTGGCCGCCGGACAAATTAGTCAGCTGCCGTGTGCGATACGGTGTCAGTTTGACTTTTTCCAGCACTTCTGTAATGGCTGTTTCAATTTTATCGGGTGCTACCCCCTGATTTTCCAGACTGAAAGCAATTTCTTCTTCTACGGTCATAGCTACGAGCTGGCTGTCATAGTCGTCAAGCATAGCGCCGACGCGGCTCGCCAGACGGGAAATCGTCGTCTGGGTCGTAGCCTGTCCATCAACATACACCATGCCTTTCATGACACCGCCGAAATAATGAGGAATGGCGCCGGTCATCGCCATACAGAGAGAACTCTTGCCACTGCCGCTTTCGCCGGTAATGACCAGGAAATCACCCTTATGCACGGCCAGGCTCACATCATCCAGGACAGGTGTCGTCTGCTTATTATAGGTGTAAGTCAGATGTTCAATGGAAATCAGGCCCGGGACAGACGGCTTCAAGTCATACTGGCAGTGATCCGAAGTGACGCTCTGTTCTTCCAGAGAATCGAGGATGCCACGGGATACGAAGAGACGAAGCGCCGGAAAATACATGAGCGGGGTCACGATGGCATTGAGTGCGCCGACGATGACAACCAGCGGCAGCATCCCTGTAAAATATACCGTATTCGGAAGATTCATAACAAATTTCAAAATCGTAACGAATGCGCCACCGCTCATGCATGTCGCGGCAAAGCCTGTCAGAACAGGCAGACACGAATGGCCGCGGAATTTGAGGAACGCGAGGTTCTTGACGAGAAACGCACAGGTCAATGCCCCGATAGGTTCGCTGATAAGGTTGCCATAAGGAAATCCCGATTTGGACGTAAGGACGTTGATAAGGGCAGCTACCAGGCCGATGCCCAGAGCCTGACGATACGTCGGCTTTGTCAGGCAGATAGCCACGCAGTACGTTGCAATGGTCCAGTTCGGCGTAACACCGCCCACACTGGGCGACACGAGATGCAGGATTGTACCAATAGCCAGCATCAGTGTCGTAATCGTAATCCAGCGGAACTGGCCACCCTGACGATGATGAAATTCCAATGTGCTGATATCTTCAATGTGTTTCATGTCCCTTTCCCCCTCAGACGATACCATAGATACGCATATATACGACGAGTACGCTCAATCCTATAAATAAGGCCATGACGGCATAATCGCAGCCGGCCGGCCGTACATTTGTCATGAAGCTGTGTTCATTATTGCCAAATCCCCGCAATTCCAGACTCAGGGCCATGGTTTCAGAACGCCCCAGGGATTTGAGCATCAGCGGCTGAACGACGCCCATGTAATGGATGCACTTCTTCAGAATATTCCCCTTTGTAGAAAGTCCCCGGCAGGCCTGTGCTTCCTGGACCGTCCGGCTTTCAGCGATGAAATCGGGGACAAACCGCAGAGCCGCCGTAAACATGAAGGCATATTCATAGGGAATATGGATTTGTTTGACCAGAGCCGCCGTCAGGTCCTGCAGCCGCGTCGTCGTAAGCAGGATGATGAATACGATCGTCATGGCCAGCATCCGCAGTCCCGTCACGTAGGCCGATTCGAGGGACCCGCCTCCCAGAAGCTGGACCACTGCCAGAAATATGGCAAAGACAGTCAGGCTCATGACCGCCTTGACATTGCGCGCTATATTACCGGCAAATCCCAAAAGAATGAGTTCTATGATGACCAGAGCAGCCAGAGGGCCCGGCGTGTGCAGCACGAGAGCCCAGAACGAAAAAGCAATGGTGCCTGATAATTTTGTTACGGGTACGAAGTGTTTCATCTTATTTCCCTCCCAGACGCTGCAGCATGGCTGCCGTGAATTCATCGACGGATTTGCAGTACGGAAGCCCCGTCACGGCTTGAGACAAGGTCACGGCATCAGGCCGGCTCAATCCTAATTCATACAGGTCGTCCCTTTGGGTAAACAATTCCTGGGGCGTCCCATCGAATGCTTTGGTGTGATGCCCGATGACGATGACCCGCTGACAGTATTCCGCGAATATATCCATATCATGGCTGATGATGAGAATCGTAAGCCCATCCCGATGAAGCCGGGATAAAAGTGCCATGAGCGATTTTTTATCGGCGCTGTCCTGACCACTCGTCGGTTCATCGAGGATAAGGTACTGTGTGTGCATGGCAATAGCCGACGCAATGGCGACGCGCTGTTTTTCTCCCCGGTTGAGATTGGGCGGATAAGCTTCTGCCAGATGTTCCAGCCCGGTAGCCTGCAGCGCCGCTGTAACAGCCGATGCGACCTCTTCACGGTTGCGGCCCAGCTGTTCCGGTCCATAAGCTACTTCCTGCCGCACAGTTGGTCGGAACATCTGCCGTTCCGGCCGCTGGAATACATATCCAATATAAGGACTGCGTGCGGCCGCTTCTTCGTCGTTTATTCTCTTCCCATCCAGGAAAATATCTCCCGATACGGGTTTTTCAAGCCCCATCAGCAAACGGGTCACCGTCGTCTTGCCACAACCGTTGCGGCCACCCAGGCCGATGAATTCACCGGCGCCAATCGTCAGATTCATATGTTCCAATACCGGTGTACCGTCTGTGTAATGGAACGTCACATCTCTCATTTCCAGCATTCCTGTTCATCCTCTCTTAGACAATAAAAAAGACCTTTCATCCCTCTAAAGGGACGAAAGGTCTGATTCTTCCGCGGTACCACCCACATTGGCTTTAAGCCCGACTCACTATGTACGGCCCGCAAAGGGCGATACACGTTTCTTTGATAGCGGTGGAACTACACCGTCGAGCCCTACTGGTTACCGTTCAGGCCGCATCTCCCGAATCCATTCCCTGTACGGACCGGCGCCGAACTCTCACTGCCATCGGCTCGCTGTAGCTGTCGCTGTACACGTACTCGTTTCGTTCATCGACAATGCTATGTAGATTACTTGTAATTATACGGCTTTTTTTCTCAAAGTCAAGAGAAATCAATCAATCTTTTTTTCCTTCTTGACAAATCCTGCAGTCATGGTAAAATGGCTTCAACAATTTCATCACGTACTGTCTTATGACAGTACACACATTTATCCAGAGCGGCGGAGGGACGGGCCCTATGAAACCCGGCAACCGATAATACGGTGCCAATTCCTGCGGAAGAAATTCCGGGAGATAAAGAAAATGATGTACTCTTTCTCTTTCGGGAAAGAGTCTTTTTTTATGCCCTCTGGAGGCCTTAGATGACAGGAGGGGTAATATGAAACACTGGAAAATCTGGATAACCGCGGCAGCTGTCGCAATCGGAACCGCTGCATTTCTCATGGCCGGCTGTGGTGGGCAGAAACCGGCCGGTGGCCGGGAAGTGTCACAGAATGTCAAAATCACCGTCGGTGCATCACCGGTACCACATGGAGAAATCCTGAAAGAAATCAAGCCCATGCTTATCGCTGAAGGAGTAGACCTGGACATTATCGAATTCACCGATTATGTCAAACCCAATCTGGCTCTGCAGGATAAAGAACTGGACGCCAATTTCTATCAGCATGAACCCTATATGGAAAAATTTAACAATGAACATGGTACCGACCTGGTTGCCCTGTGCAAAGTCCATGTCGAACCGATGGGCATCTATTCTCATAAAATCAAGGAACTATCCCAGCTTGGGCAGAACGCCAAAGTCGCCATCCCTAATGATCCTACCAACGGTGGCCGTGCGCTTCTCGTACTCCAGACGGCAGGCCTGATCAGCCTGAAAGACGGTGGCAGCATTGCTTCTACTGTGCAGGATATCGAAAAAAATGACAAGAATCTCCAGTTCATCGAACTCGATGCTGCACAGATTCCCCGTTCTCTGGATGATGTAGATATCGCACTTATCAATACCAATTACGCTCTTGAAGCAGGACTCAATCCGCTCCAGGACGCCTTATTCACCGAATCCAAGGATTCGCCTTATGCCAATGTACTGGTCGTACGCCGCGGCGATGAAAACCGTCCGGAAATCCAGAAGCTGGCAAAAGCACTGCAATCACCGGAAGTGAAAAAATTCATTGAAGAAAAATACAAAGGAGCTATTATTCCCAGCTTCTGATAACACTATTTCATAATGAGGGGTATGTACATGAAAACTTGTGATTTATTTTCTAAGAAAACTGTTTTTTCCTTTGAAGTCTTTCCACCGAAAAAAGAAATTCCTGTTGAAACAGTCTATCCGACACTGGAAAAACTGAGTGGTCTCCATCCGGATTTTATCAGCGTCACCTGCGGAGCCGGCGGCAAGGGGGGGAATCTTACCGTAGAAGTCGCTTCCAAAATCAAAAGTCTGGGTTGTGAAACAGCGGCACACCTGCCCTGCATCAATCTCGATAAAGAGGAAGTGCTGGATACACTGCAGAAACTGCGGGAACACGGTATTGAAAATATTCTGGCCCTGCGCGGTGATAAAACGCCCGGTATCGAACCTAAATGCGTATTTCCCCATGCCAGCGACCTCATCGCTTTTATCCGTCAGCAGACAGGGGATGAATTCAACGTTATCGGCGCCTGCTATCCCGAAGGCCACCCCAATTCCAAAACATTGGCAGAAGACGTGGAACATCTGAAAATCAAAGTCGATGCCGGTGCCAGCGAACTCATTACACAGCTGTTCTTCGATAACCACGATTTTTACAATTTCCTCGACAAATCGACCCAGGCTGGAATCCGCGTCCCTATCGAAGCGGGTATCATGCCCGTCACCAACAAGAAACAGATTGAACGGATGGTCACTCTTTGCGGGGCTACCCTTCCTCTGAAGTTCCAGAAAATCCTGACCCGGTACGGTCATGACAATACCGCCCTGCGCGATGCCGGAATCGCCTATGCCATCGATCAGATTGTGGACCTCCTGGCCAACGGTGTAGACGGCGTCCATATCTACACCATGAACAATCCATACGTGGCCACCCGCATTGCCGACGCTATCCGCACTCTGCTATAGGCTTCATAAGACAACACCTGATTGCATTGACTTGTATTTTTGCTATTTCTTCCGTATAATAGATGTGTATAATAAAATTCATTCTCATATATAAGATGTGGAGGGGATATACATGGGATTCTTCAGTAACCTTTTCGGTTCCAGTCAGGAAGGAAAAGAAAAATATATCTATATCAACGGCATGATGTGCGACCATTGCGCGGCCCACGTAAAAGAAGCGCTGGAAGCCGTGCCCGGGGTCCTGAAAGCCAAAGTCAGCCTTATGGACAAACGGGCTACCGTCCATGTAACCGATGAAGCCGATGACAAGGCCATGTTTAAAGCTGTCGTCAATGCCGGCTATTCCGTAGACAAGATTACCGACACAAAAGAATAAAAAGCATCGTCACTGCCATCCCGATGCACGTATACTTACGATGCCGTATACAAAGAACCAGGGCCTGTCGTTTGACAGGCCCTGGTTCTTTTATAGTATATTCTATGTTACTTTTACAGTTGTTTCTGCTATGGCCGGTTATTTAGCAGCTTTTTCTGCTTTGAGCTGTTCAATTTCTTTCTGCTGAGCCGCTAACTGATCCTGTAACTGACCAACCACTTTGTACAGTTCTTCCGCATCCGGCGAAGTAGTCTTTGTCTTAGCCGAGGACGGGCCAATCTTGAAGCTCAGTCCAAAGGTATACGCATTGTCAGAATCACCCATGGTGCTGGCGGCACTGAACATAACATTTTCGTTCGGGCGGTAGAACGCACCGAGAGCGACGCTGTTTTCCCCTTTGAACGAACCGGAAGCGACGGCGAAGTTGAGCTTATTAGCCGGGTCAAAGTCGAGAGGATGGAGGCCAGCCAATGCAGCCGAACGAGCGCCGACTTTATTGATGTCCGTCTTCATGGAGCTGTAATCGCTGAACAACTGATTGATGTTAGCACTGTTCTGACCTACCTGAGCATCCAGGACATTCAGATTCTGGCCAACGCTATTGTTGCTCTTGACATAGTTGCCATCTTTTGTCGTACCAATAGCCTGTGCATTGTTTGCAATCTGATTCTGCAATGTCTGGTCAGCAGCTGCACGGGTCTGGGCTTCCTGCAGATCGACAGCACTCAGTGCATTGAACCCGTCAGCTACGTTCTTGTTAATCGTATTGACAGAACTTACCAGATTGTCGTTGACCTGTTTGATGACTTTATCCTGTGCAGCATCAGCACCCTTGCGTTCTGCCCGTTCCTGTGCAACAGCCTGATCACGGGCGGTCGCTTCTGCATCAATAGCTTTAGCATTAGCATCTACGCTGTTTTGCAGCTTCGTATCGGCATCTGTACGGGCAGTTGCTTCATTGGCAATAGCTGTCGTATTGGCAGCAATATCTTTAGAGTAATCTTTTGCAGCCGACTGTGCGCTTTCCAACTGGGAAATTCTCTGGGTATTGGAATTAACGCCTTGTCTTACTTCATTAAATTCCTGATCTGTAACTTCAGCAAATACACTGCCACCGAACATGGTTGCACCCATCAAGCCTGCTAAAATAGCGGTCGTCAATTTTTTTCCTGATAAATTCATGATTCTCTCCTCCTATTACATGAAATATGTTTGCTAACATTTATTTCACGAACTAATTGCGCTTGTTCCTAACCGGTATGTCAGGTCATCCAAAGGAAGGAGCAGAGAATATAAAACAGGCAGCATATCGTTGTGGCTGTGTCTTTTTTTATATTTATGGTAATGATTTCTTATATTAATATAAAGTAACGTTGAACAAATACCCCCCACCGGTATATTTGAGAGTCAAAAATTACTTCTTTTTCATATGTCATATCATATGTTGCTGACACAAATATACACTGGTCAGGAGCCATATTGCCACCTCCTTTCTTATACATATTAAACAAAGTAAACAAATCATTTTGCTTGCCCCTATTGTACCAAATTTATATATATTTGTCACGAAATTGCCATGTTTTTATCTTGGAATGATATTTTGTTCTATGTTTACGTCTATTTTGCTCTAATATGTATATAAACATTCTATATTGATATATCCGCAATCCAAATATGTGTCACAATAGGCATAAAAAATCTGCCGCACCTGCATGCGACAGATTTTTATAACCAATTTGTTTACTAATATACAGTAATTTTTCCCATATTATTCTTTTAATACGTATCCATATGCACGGATGCGATTACCTTCGTGTTCCAGGTATACCCCCTGTATTTCCAGGGCAAAGCCGGGGAGTTCATTCAGGCTTTCTTCCAGTGCCTTGAAATACTGGACAGCCGTATGGGACCAGCGTTCCCCCGGTACGACGCAAAGGACGCCCGGCGGATAGGGGAGCGCTCCTTCCAGGGCAATGCGGCCTTCGATTTCATCGAGAGGCACCAGTTCCCGTTCACCCCGGATAAAGGCGTAATGGGCTTCCTGGGGACGCATAACATATTCCGGGAAAAATTCTTTGCGGAACAGTTTTTTCTGCAGATCTTTGACATTCCGGTCTTTGAAGAAATCGTGCATTTCCTGACAAAGCTGGCGCAGCGTATATCCCGTATAGCGGCCGGGATACTTATTGTATACTCCCAGCAGGACTTCCTGCATAGGGACATTGTTATCCACAAACCGTTCGAAGCGTACAAGCTGGCTCGTAAGAAAGCGGAGTTTGTTCTTGTTTTCTGCCGGCGTCAACAGGAACAGGATAGAGTTGAGATCGCATTTTTCCGGAATGACGCCATTTCCCCGCAGATACGTGGCCAGAATATTGGCATGGATACCGAAGTTTTCATATTCCCCTGTTTCGGCATCGATTCCAGGCGTCGTCAGCAATAGCTTACATGGATCGACGCGGTACTGATTGGGACCATACCCTTCAAAGGCATGCCATCTGGCACCGGGTTCAAAGGTGAAATAATCGATATCATCAGCCATGGCTTCTGTATTTCCCTTCTGCCATGGCCGGTCATGCACGACAGGTGCCACAAAGGGCCGGATATAGTGGCAGCGGCGCAGAATATCCTTACGGGCTTCTATTCCCATCTTCACGCAGTCCCGCCACATTTTGCGCCCGGCATCGCCAGCATGGATTTTGGCATTGACATCGAGAGTGGCAAAGAGCGGATAAAAAGGACTCGTCGTCGCCTGAGCCATGAATGCATTATTAATGGTCTTGTGATTCACATAACGCGGCTGGTCGTGAATATGACTATCCTTTTTGTGAATCTGTGACGTCTGGGAAAAACCGGCCTGTTGTTTGTGTACAGACTGGACGACAAAGATACCCGGATCGTCTTTTCCCAGGTCCAGAAGCAGGGGACTACTGTCTTTGAGCATGGGAATGAATTGTTCGTATCCGGCCCAGGCCGAATCAAAGAGGATGTAATCACAGAGATGACCGATACGATCTACTACATAACGGGCATTGTACAGCGTACCATCGTAGGTATCCAGCTGGATGACTGCCAGGCGGAACGGTCGGGGCTGCTTCGCCTTTTCCGGATCCCGTTCGGCCGCGAGCTGTCGCAGATACGTTTCGTCGAAGCAATGAGCATCAATGCCGCCGATAAAGCCGTACGGATTCCGGGCCGTTTCCAGGTACACCGGCGTAGCCCCGGCCTGTATGAGTGCGCCGATAGCCACGGATTTATGATTATTCCGGTCATAGAGCACCAGATCTCCCGGAGTAAGAAGAGCATTGGTCACAACACGGTTGGATGCGGACGACCCATTGAGAACAAAGTACGTCTTATCCGCATGAAAGACCTTAGCCGCAAAATCCTGTGAATCGAGAGCCGGCCCTTCATGGATGAGCAGATCCCCCAACGTGACGTCGGCATTACAAATGTCTGACTGAAAAATATGAGAACCAAAGAAATCGTACAGATACCGGCCTGCGGGATGCTTTTTGAAAAAGGCGCCATCCTGATGGCCCGGGCAGTCGAACGGGTTATTCTTTTCGCTGACGTATTCGACAAGCTCCCCGAAAAACGGAGGTAATACGGTCTGTTCATAATTACTGGCCAGCCGTTCTGCCGTTTCAATGCAGCGGCTCTTATTGACCATTTCTTCCGATAGGACCATATCTACCTTGTCCAGATAATGGGACGGCAGCTTTTCCCCACTTGGCATGATGACCATGATAGGGACACCAAACCCCGTAGCATCAATCTTATCAATGTAGTCGTAATCCTGATCCGATAAAACGGCGACAGCCACATCAGTAAAATCTGTCTGTTCCACAGGCACGATTTCCCGGTCGCTGTCCACAAAATAATACTGCACGTCAAAACTGTACGCAATCTTTAAATGTTTCATATGTTTTCTCTCCTATCCTCTTCCTTTCAATTTGATAGCCCTATTTTAGTCTTAATATGTAAGAATAACAAGACTTGACAGACAATTTTTATCTAAAGTAAAATAGTTAAAAGAATCAGACATGTTACGTTTCCTGCACCAAGACATGATGCAATTAAATAAATCTATCACATCCTTACATTATCTAATATTCCTCGCTAAGGTATAATAAGAGTGGTGCGGATTTCACGCAAGACCAGGTTGTAGTTCCCTGATATTCCTCGCTAAGGTATAATTCCAAATCTTCATCATACGTGGCAACGTAGTTGTAGTTCCCTAATATTCCTCGCTAAGGTATAATTGTATTCCGGGTCGATATCAACCAGCATTTGTTGTAGTTCCCTAATATTCCTCGCTAAGGTATAATGGATGCGGTAAACAAGTAACCAGGCGGAGGGTTGTAGTTCCCTAATATTCCTCGCTAAGGTATAATGCATACAGAAAATGGGAAGACAAACATCCTGTTGTAGTTCCCTAATATTCCTCGCTAAGGTATAATACTATCTGATAAAGTCGTTGAAACAACTCACTTCAACGACTTTATTTCTGCAAAAAAACGAAAAACAAACATGAAAAAATCGCCATTGCTGGCGATTTTTTCATAATATCATCACAGTATTTTGTTGTTGCTTTTCATCTAATTCCGGAATTTTCCTGCCACAAAGAATTTCCATCGCCTCAAACTGTCGTTCTGTAATAGTCAACATCCGCACCGATCCTTGCGGGGGGAGTTGATGTAAAATGCGTTGACGATGCTTTTCTACTGCATCTCTCCCATTACAGATACGAACATAAACTGAAAATTGCATCATATAATATCCATCATGTAATAAAAAATGCCTGAACTGATTAGCCGCCTTGCGTTCCATTTTTGTTTTGACCGGTAAATCGAACATAACCAATAAGCGCATAAATTTACTCATATGAATGGATTTGCAAAGGCATAAGCTCCGGCAAAAGCAATGTTGACTCTTTTCCCTTATAGCAACGAACAAGACTCTGTACTGTCCGTTCTATCGCATAGTTAACTGCATGTACCTCATTACCTGATTGGATATTAAAACTTAATAATTGCACTAATTCATGACGTACAGCGGGTACCATCTCCTTTATTTTCACTCCGACAAAACGGCTGGCATACATATCAACCACTGGCCGGAACGGTTCCAACAAGTCGTCGGCAAGATTAAATGTATTTAGTTCACTGTGATGAAATATTCCTAAACTGGGTTCAAACCCATAAATAGCTAAGTATCTCGCAATAGCACTACGAATAATTGTATATCCATAATTGAGAATATCATTAAGTAAATCATCTTGATGACGGGTAAAATTATCCCCAAAAAGAGTTCGAAAATACAGTGATGCCGCTGTACTTTCCACATTCATAAAATCCCCAGATTTTACTCTATCTACCAAATGGGTAACAGTATCTTTTTTTCCGCAATTGACTAGACAGCGGCCTTGATTGCGGATTTTTTCTTGTACAATCTGTTTCCAAAGTTGTTTCAAATGAGGCCGAGTCTGACTTATTTGCAGACGAATCATTTTTAACCGACGCGAATTAGTTGCGTAAGGTAAAAGCATCCCAGCCGGAAGATGACTGCCATTACAAAGTATAACTGCCGTTCCTTGCTCCGCCAGAGTTTCAAGACAATATGTTGTTATAGATATCTGCCTGTTTGCCAAAAGCAAGGTCGCTATGTCTTCTATTGGTATATGATGCTTTTCATCTGCTTCAATATAAAGCTGAGAATTTTTTTGATATAATCGAGCACCGTGTTCAATAATAACATGGCGATACATTTTTTATCACCTCTGTTCCTGACTCACTTTTTTGACAGTTGAAATGGTTGTCTATTCTCTCTCCCCACAAAGGTCACATTTCCCAAGATATCTACATTTGCTTTTTTCATACATTCCAAAGTTTTGATGCCTAAACTATGTTGTCCATATGTATCATCATTATTAATAATACTAATACTTCCTACTGAGATATTAGCACCTTTATAATAAAACAGTCCTTCTTTAATTTTTATTTGAGGAGATAATGTACTTCTCTTTGACGCTTTTAAAAGAATCGACTTTTTATGTCTGACATATACCAAATCATTAGGATATAAAGAAAAAATAAAATCATCATCATCTACATTTTTCCATTCTTCACATGGCTTATATGCTACCACTGCTTTATGTGGTAATTCTTTCTTTACTGTATCTGCCACATATATAGGCACAAAATAATAAGCTTTTTTACCTTTCTCAGAAACATAAAAAACATCAATACGCACCATAGCACCATTATCGGCAACGCCTCTACCATGGTTTAACAGAACGTTCAAGCTTGAGTTAGTCATAATTTTAACTTTTTTGACCATTGGTCCTGGACTTCCATCTGAACGTGGTTTATAAAAAGGTTCTTTAAAAGCTGCTCTTCCCTCGCCATCAAACTGTATCAGTCTTCTTTTTAATGCCTGGTAGAGAATACGGTCACTATCAGGATTATAATACCCTTGAATTTCTCCATCTTTCAATTTAAGGTTAGTTAGGCTTGTTTTGACAATAGTAATTCCTTTATAAAGCAGTTTACTACTGCGTATTGTCTCAAGATGAGCTGGACCATGAACCTTCCGATTAGGCATACGAGAAACAAACGGGGTATAAATTGATTCTACATTTTCATATGTCGGAAGATGTAGTGCAGCAATAGCTTCTTGTGGCTGTTTACCGACTCGTGCTTCTAGTTCCTGGCGAAAATGAGGCCACGGCTCTGGAAATGGATCTTTTTTATGCACGTGTTTCAATGTTAACATTTCACCTGTTACTGAATCTACGACTTGACCATCATTAGTTTGAAAATTTTGCAATTCTTTTATCTTACTATACCTTGATATACGATTTATAACGCCTTGCGTAACGCAGGCAATAATAACTGCATCCACTGCATGGTGAAGATCTCCATTGGAACGAATCTTATTTATACCTAAACGTTTCCGCACATAAGCAGTTACAGCTCCATTTACCGCAATAATGCGTCGTTTGCGTTCTGTACAGCCTGGTGTTAATTTCATCACATGACATAAATAATTATAAAGATATGTACTAAGATATTGAGTATCCTGCAAATGCCGTCGTTTCCAATCAGCTTCGTCCTCGGACGTATACGTTTCTCGTAAAAGATTATTCCTTTTTTTATAATCTCGAATAGTATTTTTGACCCATGTAATAAACTGCTCCTTTCGTTCTGATTGATTTTTCAGATATTCCATCGGAGTACGATTCCCTTTGTTTCTATTTTCTGCTGTAAAAACAAGTACTTTATTTCTATACGAATCATCAAATGATCGGCTATAAGGAATAATATGATCTACTTCAGCATATGATGGATCATGAAAAAGCTGATAGATATTAAACATTTTCTGTGAATATGCACAAGCTCCCTGTTGCTGCTCATATAATTTGAATTTTACAATATCCATTCCGGTTGGTGATAAAATATTATATTCTTGAACCAGTCGTTCTTTTATTTTTTCATTTCGTGACTGATTCTCTTCCATACTTTTTTGCATCTTTACTCGATTTTGAAAACTTCGCGCCAATTCTCTGGCTAATTCTATATGTATTTCTACAGGCTCACATCCGTATTTTTTTATAATAGCCCGTATCACTTTCAAAGTTTGACTAACAGCACGCTTTACAACTGGATTCGGAATATCTTTTATCTCTTCCAAACTACTATTTCGAAAATCATATCCCGCACTGGTACAAGCCGCCGCATAAGTTTTTCCTTCTTTTAAATATGGCAAAATACGATAACAAGCTTTAATCGATAAATGACCAAATTTATTGAATGTCCTTAACTGCGCTAAAAGAGCTTCCACATCTTGCTGTTCTATACTATGAGCCAAAAGATAAGATGAAATCTTATCATCATTTTTATATACAGTAAAAGCATAGGCAATTGTATCCAATTGCTCATGAGATAATTTCTGAATTCGATTTTTTTCTACTGCATCTAATGCTTTACGCATAGCATGATAAGAGCGAACTAAGTTAAATTTCGTTTTCTTTTCACATTCTTCTAGTGATACCTCTGATGCATAGTGGACATCTTGAAATAATTCATCTCCGGAAAGTGAAATCGCAGTTCGGATATCTTTAAACGTCAAGTTTTCTTTTTTCCAAGCAAGCCCTGCAATATTATTTCGTTCTTCTTGTGTTAAAAAGCGTTGCTTTCCTTTTCTTTCAATCCGAAGATGATTGATTTTCTGCAAGAGATTAAAAGCCATAAAGGCATAACTAGCTTTCGGCGCTCTTTTTTCATTTTTTTCAAATGCACAATTACCAATCATTTTTTCAATTTGGTTTCCACTATATGGGCTATTACCACCCGGTCCTTCATCAAAATTTCGTTGTGCCAAAAAAATGGAAAGATATTCGTCCTCTAACGATGGTGTAGCAAAAGATTGTCCCAAATCTCTTTGAATACAAAATAGCGTCCGTATTTCATCGGTCAGCATACGCCGACTGACTGTAAATGTATAGGATTCTCCTTTATTTCGCTTAGCATTCGCAAATTTTGTATCACTATACAACATATCTCCAACCGTTCGATATGCTTTTAATAATTCTTGATTTTCTTTAACGGCTTGTAACATTACTCCTTCGTCACCAGAAGCAATAATAGATTTACGATTAGATTTGAATCCCCGATGTTTACCAAAAAAAATTAAAAGTCTAGCCCATTCCTTTGAAGTTACAGCTCTATCCAGTGCTTCATGGCGTAATGTATAGATATCCTTCATATCTCCACAATTATCATACAATATTTTCATATCGGATGGCGTTATAATTTGATTCCGAAGTAGATACCTGCGAATTCGGTATAAGCGAAAGCGCCGACGACGGGTTCGTCGTCTACTACTACGGGCTACTCTCCGCGGAGCAGCTAATGATTCCCCGGTCTTTGGAATTTCTGCTCTCTCAAAAATTCGTGAGTTCAGGTCTACAATACGAATTGGTTCATCCTGTATGTTCAATTCTAAAACAGCCCAACCAACAGACGTTATACCAATATCTAATCCCAACACATAATGCATAGCCCGTCACCCCTGATCTATTATTTGAATATAAAATAGTCCGTATAAAAAGATAACGGTACGCCAATAGGCGTACCGTTAGAGCTTTGCGGTACCAACACTCCTGTTGGACCTTATTGTAATAACCTAATATCCCTCGCTAAGATATAATTATTACATATTTACTATAACTAAAAATTGTAGTGTTGTCAATAAGACATAATATATAAGATTTCAGAAAAATACCAATCATTTCATTCATGCTTTATTGTGCCGTAAGATGTCGAAGTGTCTGATAGAGGACTTCGGCCCCCTGTTGGATATACTTGTAATCGGTCCATTCTTCCGGCACATGGCTTCGTCCATCCCGACTGGGTACGAAAATCATAGCAGTCGGCATCAGATGATTGAAAACCATCGTGTCATGACCGGCTCCAGAACACATGCGTTTGTATGGAATATGAAGCAGCTGTGTCTGTGTTTCCAGAAGGCTCTGCAAAGACTGATCCATTTCGACAGGATCGGCATGTAACCGCTCTTCGATAGTATAGGAAAGGCCGGAATTCTGTTTCTTACTCGTTTCCAGTGAGGCTTTTACAGCCTTCATGACCGTTTCAATACTATTCATGTTCCGGCTTCGGCAATCAATGGAAAATACCGTCTTATCCGGGATAATATTACCTGCCCCGGGGTGAGTCTGGATCATTCCGGTGGTAAAGACCGTACCGTCTCCCAATGTCAACGCTGTATCAGCGCCGGCCGATACAGCGTTTACCATAGCTAATACAGTATCAGCCCGCATTGTCATCGGTGTGGCACCTGCATGGTTAGAAATTCCTTTGATAGTAACAAAATAATATTTCAATCCTACGATTGCTTCAACGATTCCCAGTTCAAGATGTTCCCGGTCAAGGACAGGCCCTTGTTCGATATGTAATTCTAAAAAAGCAGCCCAGTCGCCTTTGTGTATCATCTCACTGGCAATCTTTTCAGGATTCTTACCATAGGCCGTAAGGACCTCTGCTATCGATTTCCCCTGAGCGTTGCGAAAACGATGAATTTCATCGTCATAAAGCTGCCCGCACATAGCCCGGCTGCCAAACAAGCCAGAGCCAAACTGAGGTCCTTCTTCTTCCGGAATAGCTATACAGCAAAAAGACCGGCGGGGCCGGATCCCTGCATCGTGAAAAGCCCTTGCCGCTTCCAGTGCGGCACAGATACCTGCAATCCCATCGAAATTGCCTCCTTCTGGCACGGAATCGAGGTGGCTGCCTGAAACAACAGGGGCAAGTTCCGGTTGTTCTCCCTGCAGGGTCCCTAATATGGCACCTACGGCATTTTCCCGTACTGTAAGTCCGGCTTTTTTCATTTCCTCTGCAATATAATCAGCAGCCTGCCGGAATGCCGGCGTATAGGAAAAACGATTACATCCCCGTCCTTTCTTTGACTGAAACCGGGCAATCGTCGTTATATCTTTCTTTATTCGTTCTGTTTTTGTTATCATAGAAACTTTCCTTTCTTTATAAACTATGACATATCATAGCATGAACAATATAAAAAAAGAAGCGGCTGTAAGAGCCCGTTTACCGGGAAACAACTTCTGCCTCTCACAGCAGCTTCTGTTTTAGATTTTATCAGCCATCAATGACGGCTTTGATTTTTTCTATGCCTTTCTGCAGTACGTCCATGGGGATATTCAGCGGCGGCAGCAGACGCAGGAGTCCGTTGGCTGTCAGGACCAGGACGCCGGCATCGACGCATCCGTTGACGACTTCCATGAGGTCTTTCTTCAATTTGACACCTATCATGAGACCCAGGCCGGATACCCATTCTACATTCTGGCAGCTTTCCAGTTCTTTCTTGACGTATTCCCCTTTTTTGAGGACATCGGCCATGAGGTCGTCGTCAAGGCGGTCAATAATGGAAATCGCCCCGGCAGCACAGATAGGATTACCTCCAAAGGTCGAGCCATGGGTATGATCCGTCAGGGCATGCTGGCAGGAATCGGCAAACATCGTTACGGCAAATGGCAGCCCGCCGCCGATGGCCTTTGCTGTCGTTACAATATCCGGATGGATGCCATATCTCATATAAGCGTAAAGAGCGCCCGTACGGCCGTTGCCAGTCTGCACTTCATCGATGATGAGCAGGATGTCGTGTGCTTTGGCATAGTCAGCGACCTGATGTACGAAATCCGGATCCAGCGGATGGACACCGCCTTCGCCCTGGACCAGTTCCATCATGATGGCACAGGTCTTATTTTCTTCAGCCAGCTTTTTGACCGATTCGAAATTATCCGGTTCAGCATACACGAATCCCGGCAGGAAGGGCCCGAAATCCTGATGGAGCGATTCCTGGCCGCAAGCCGTAAGAGTAGCCATCGTCCGGCCGTGGAAGCTGTTTTTCAGAGTGATGATGGTATAGCGGCCATCACCATATTTATCGTGAGAATATTTACGGGCCGCTTTAATGGCACATTCGTTAGTTTCGGCACCGGAATTGGAGAAAAAGACTTTCTTCATGCCTGTTTTTTCACAGAGTTTTTTAGCCAGGATAATCTGCGGTTCCGTATAGAATACGTTGGACATATGACTGAGTTTTCCCAGCTGATTGATAACGGCCTTTTCCCATACGTCATCGCAGACGCCAAACACATTGACGGCGATACCGGCACTGAGATCGATATATTCTTTGCCATTGACATCGTATACCAGAGACCCTTTGCCATGATCGAGAACGGCATCGAGGCGGTTATATACGTTGACAATATATTCTTTATCCAGTTTTTCAAATTCTTTCTTTTCTGTTTCTGCAGACATATCCATTTCCTCCTTCAAAACAACTTCCTATATTGCAGATGCCCCGTTGTAATCGCGATGGCTGAGACAGCCGCTACAGAGGCATTATTGCTTAACAAACATGGTTCCCAGCCCTTCTTCTGTCAACATTTCGATGAGAATGGCGTGGGGTACCGTACCGTTGATGATGAATACCCGTTTGACACCGCAGTCAATGGCATCGGTGCAGCACTTGACTTTGGGAATCATACCGCCGGCAATGATTCCTTCGTCCGTAAGCTGCTGCACGTCCTGCATAGTCAGGCTATGGAACAGGGTGGACGGATCATCGGGGTTCCGGAGAACACCGTCAATATTAGTCAGGGAAATCATGCACTCTGCCTGAAGCGCACCGGCAATTTCGGCCGCGGCCGTATCGGCATTGATATTGTAGGAAACACCCTTTCCATCAGTTCCGATAGATGAAATGACGGGGATGTATCCATTGGCCAGACTGTCATGAATGAGTTCCGGATTGATGTGTGTGATTTCTCCGACCAGTCCTAGTTCATCACTTTGTTTTTGTACCTGTATCATGGCATCATCGATGCCGCACAGGCCGATGGCTTTTCCTCCCAGTGCCCCCAAAAGGTTGACCAGATCCTTATTGACCTGGCCGGCCAGTACCATCTGGACAATTTTCATCGTCGCTTCATCGGTCACGCGCAGGCCGTTCAGGAATTTCGATTCCAACCCTACCTGATTGAGAGCTTCTTTGATATGGGGGCCGCCGCCGTGGACGAGGACGACTTTGACGCCAATGAGATGCAGGAGCACGATATCTGCCAGTACGGCTTTCCGGAGTTCTTCATTGACCATCGCATTGCCGCCGTACTTGACGACGACTACCTTACCGTAATATTCCCGGATATAAGGAAGGGCATCGCGCAATATACGTGCTTTCTGGGCATTGCTCACTTCCTGTATATCGTGATCCATAAAAGTTGTTGTTGTCATAACTGTACTATTCTCCTTATTCTCCCAGATTCAGACCCGTTTTCGAATCGATGCCGAGCATAATATTCATGTTCTGGATGGCCGCTCCCGACGCGCCTTTTCCCAGGTTATCAAAAACAGAAGTGAGCAGGATCCGCTGATCATTGCCCGTTACGAAAATTTCCATATCGTCACGGCCACTCATGTCATTGGCTGCCAGGAAACCACCTTTATCTTCTCCCAGGGGACGCACATGAATAAAATCACAGCCCTCATAGTGAGCTGCCAGTGCCTCCCATACAGACTGTATACCCGGCGTGCCTTTCAGCAGCTTCGTAAAGACCGGGACGGTCACTTCCATGCCACTGTAATAATCGTCTACGATAGGTGAAAACAGTGGTTTATCTGCCAAATGACAAATGGTAACGATTTCCGGCAGATGTTTATGCGTCTGTCCCAGTCCGTACTGGCGGGGTGCCAGGAGATCTGTCGTCTTTTCTTCTTCATAAGCGGCTATCATCTTTTTGCCGCCGCCACTGTACCCCGTAAGGGAAAAGGCGGTGACGGGATAGTCGGCAGGCATGATGCCGGCAGCCGTCAGGGGCTGGACAAGAGAAATGACGCCGCTGGCATGACAGCCAGGATTCCCAACACGGCTACTATGGGCAATCTTTTCGCTCTGCTGCGGCGATAATTCCGGGAATCCATAGACCCATCCCGGGGCAATACGGTGAGCCGTAGACGTATCAATGATTTTTACGTCAGATTCTTCAGCCAGTCCGACCGCTTCGATGGCCGCCGCATCAGGCAGGCAGAGAAATGCAATGTCTGCCGCTTTCATGTATTTTTTTACTTCTTCCGGATTTTTTCGCAATTCTTCAGAAATCTGTAATACTTCAATATCCTGACGTGCTGCCAGCCGTTCATAGATGCGCAGACCTGTCGTACCTGAATGACCGTCGATAAATACTTTCGTTTTCATGGTGACACTCCTTAGATACTGCATGTGCAGCTTAATTTATTTTAATGAATATTTATTGAATTTTTATTCATTATAGTTAATGCCGCCCTGTTTGTCAAGAAAAAAATGCTGCATGAAAAAAATCTGTATCATCCCTCTCTGTCATCCGGGCCATATTCTGACAGTCTTACATTGCCTGCATCAGCCCCGTACGGTATAATATCGTCAATAGAAAAAATCCACTGCATCATCTTGCGCTAGGAGGAATATACTATTATGGTTAAAATCGGCAATGTTACCCTCGACAACGGTATGCCCAAAATTTGTGTTCCTATTGTTGGCCGTTCTCTTGATGAGCTCATCCAGGAATGCCTCTATCTTCAGGATAAAATCTACGATGTCGTTGAACTGCGCATCGACTTCTTAAAAGATGTCACGTCCCTCGATGCCGTCGGCCAGGCTCTGGCAGCTGTCCGCCAGGAATTACCTAACGGGGCAATCTTGTTTACGTTCCGTACCAAAGAAGAAGGCGGCGAAACAGAAGTTCCTGAAAGCTACTATTTCGACCTCATCACTTATGCCATCAAAACGGGTAAAGTCGATGCTGTAGACGTGGAATATTTCCGCAACCGCACCAGCATCGAAAAAATCCTCACCATCGCCAAAGAACACGGCGTCACTGTCATCATGAGCAATCACGACTTCGATAAGACCCCGTCATTCGATGAAATCACAGGCCGTCTCCTGGGCATGAAAAAACTCGGTGCCGATGTAGCTAAACTGGCCTGCATGCCCCAATCGGCCAAAGACGTACTGACCCTCTTATCAGCAACGGAAGATGTCAAATCCCAGTATCCCGATGAACCGATTATCACCATGTCTATGGGGAAACTCGGCACCATCAGCCGTATCAGCGGGGAAATCTTCGGTTCGGCCCTTACCTTCGGTTCAGCAAAAAAAGCTTCAGCTCCGGGCCAGCTGGAAGTGACGACACTGCATCACATATTGCAAGCCCTTCATGGTTAAAAAAATACGCCTAAAAAAAGTTGCCCCAGGAAGCAATATTGTATCTCCTGGGGCATTCTTTATGCGTGTTATGGAATAGTTTTGATAAGTGTTTCAAACTCATCGAGAACAGCTTCCATATCTTTATTATTTTCAATACAATAATCGGCAGCATCCCGGTACAGGCCGATGCGTTCCTTGTAGAGATCGTACACTTTCTGTCTGCCATCTTTAAGCAGAGGCCGCACGGAGACATCGACATCGCCGACAATATCGTCAGGTGAACGATCCAGGAAAAAGACCGTACCTGTCTTCTTGAATATGGATATATTCTCCGTCCGTTTGATGACGCCACCGCCACAGGCGACGACAATTCCTTCCTGAGCAGCCAGGAACTGACTGGCCCGGACTTCAGCATCCCGGAAGCAGTCTTCATTGATGGCAAAGAGTTCCGGAATGGACTTTCCTTCCTGTCTGACAATGACGTCGTCCGCATCATAAAAGGGGCGGTTCAGCCGGCTGGCAAGAGCTTTTCCCAACGTACTTTTACCACACCCCGGCATGCCAATGATAATAATATTCTGTTTATCATTCATAGAGGTGTTCCATCTCCTTAGCAATTTGCTCAATAACAGAAAAAGGGATTTCCCGTCCCATCCAGATTTCTTCCGATCCTACAGCCTGGGCAACCAGCATATACATGCCATTCAAAGTCCGGGCACCATGGTGGCGTGCCATTTTCAAAAGTTCTGTATCTTTTGGATTATAAATAAGGTCTACGACAGCCGGGAAATCCGCAATACGCTGTTCAGATATGGGACAACCTCCAATATGCGGAAACATGCCTACAGGCGTGCAATTGACCAGCACCTCTCCTGCGTGCGATGTTTCAAAAGTCTGATAATCTATCTCAGAGGCTCCGATTTTCTTCGTAAATTCATCGAATTCAATTTTAGAATGGGGATGGCGGGAAACAACGGTAATCGACTTGGCATTCTTGTCTGCCAGATACTGAATGATGGCCCTGGCAGCTCCTCCTGTTCCCAGAACGACACATTCCTGTGCGGCAACTCCGATACCGGCCTGTTCCAGCGACCGGCCAAATCCGCCATAATCGGTATTATATCCGAATGCTCCTTCATTGGTGAAATGAATTGTATTGACGGCCCCGATAACCCGTGCTTCCCGGGATATATCCGTCAGATAGGGCATGACATCTCTTTTATAGGGAATAGTGACGTTGCAACCTGTATACCCATCCTTTGCCAGATATTTCATATTCCCTGCCAACTGGTCCGGAAGCATTTCCAGTACATCATACGTTCCAGATATCCCCATGGCCTGATAAATTTTTTCATGGATAGCCGGTGATGCCGTATGGCCCAGTGTTTTTCCTATAAGGCCTGCTTTCATCGTATATCCCCTCCTTTGTCAGACGGATAATTCCCCAGGATTTTAAAATAATTGCAATGTTCCTCCAGATTATGCAGTACGATAGATGTTGCCGGATTCCGTATATTCCCCATGACATCGATATGGAAGAAATATTCGAATGGACGCCCCTTGATAGGCCGCGATTCCAGATGAGTCATATTCATGGCATTATAGAAGAAATGGCCTAACACATGGTACAGTGCGCCGGGCTTATGCTTCGTCGTCAATACCAGGGTAATCTTATCCATATCATCGCTTTCTTCCATTTCGGCAGAAATAATGAAAAAACGGGTATAGTTCATCGTATTGTCATTAATATGGCGTGCCAGTATAGTGAGTCCGTACATGTCAGCGACTATCGTATTGGCAATGGCCCCGATATGGATATCACCAGTCTGATGCACCTTTTCCGCACTCTGGGATGTGCTGAAATAGGGATGGAGCAGCCAGTTCTCATGTTCTTTCAAAAATTCCCGGCACTGGGCAATCCCCTGCGGATGAGAATACACTTCCTGTATATCGGCCAGAGACGCCCCCGGCAATCCCAGAAGATTATGTTCAATACGCACGTATTTTTCACCGGCAATATGGCAATCATAGCGGTGAATGAGATCGTAGACATCGGTAATGCCACCAGTTGAGGAATTTTCAATAGGCAGGACCCCATAACGTACCTGCCGCCGAGCTACGGCCTGAACCACATCTTCAAACTGCGAAGCATACCGGGGTTCTATATCCTTCCCGTCAAAATAGGCCATCATCGCCTCATACGTGTAGGACCCGGGCAGGCCAAAACAGGCAATAGCCATAGGCGTCGTCTTAGTCATGAAGTCCACCTGTCTTTCTGCTGCCGAGGAAAATATCCAGTATCGTCCAGGCTGCAGCGGCTTCTACGACTGGTACAGCGCGCTGGACAATGCAGGGATCATGACGGCCTTTAATGACCAGTTTACAATTTTCCTTCGTATCCGTATCAATCGTATCCTGTTCTTTTGAAATAGATGCCGTCGGCTTGATGACGAGATGAAAATTAACGGGCATACCATTGGTGATGCCGCCGTTGATTCCCCCATTATGGTTCGTCCGCGTCCTGACCTCTGCTCCGTCATAGTAAAAGGTATCATTCGTTTCAGAGCCATGGTGCAGTGCCATATCAAATCCATCACCAAAGGCCACTCCCTTGACGGCAGGAATAGAGAAAAACATATGGGACAAACGGCTTTCAATGGAATCAAAGAAAGGGTCGCCGAGGCCGGCAGGCAATCCCAGTATTTGACCTTCTATCATGCCACCTACGGAATCAAGCTGGCTTTTGGCCGTCAGAATTTCTTGTTCCATCATAGGAGCCTTTGTTTCATCGAGAACGGGAAGCGTCTGCCGTTTCAACTTCTGAAACAAATCCGCCGATTCACCACAGGAAGCAAAACAGCGGTCAGCCACCGATCCGATACGCAGGATATGCGCACCAATGTAAATGCCTTCTCTGGCCAGAATCTGGGACGCTATGGCACCAGCAAAGACGAGCGGTGCTGTAATACGGCCAGAGAAATGACCGCCCCCGCGGTAATCATTGTATCCGTCATACCGTACCTTGCCACTGTAATCGGCATGACCGGGCCGCATCATATGACGCAGCTGGTCGTAATCCCGGCTGTGCTGATCATTATTGTATATCAGGACACACAGTGGTGTTCCCGTTGTATGGTCATGAAAATAGCCGCTTTCTATTTCAAATGCATCAGCTTCCTGTCGTGCCGTAGACATGGCATTTCTGCCGGGAGCACGACGGGCCATTTCCTGCCGTACGGCATCCCAGTCGATAGAAATACCTGCTGGAAGGCCGTCGAGGACAGCCCCGATGGCATTTCCATGGGATTCCCCAAAAATTGTCAGTCCTGCATGATATCCAAAGGTATTATTCATTACTGCCTGCCTCCTCTGTATACATTCCGCCCATAGCTGATACATCCTGCCAGAACCGGGGATACGATTTTTTGACGCATTCTGCCCCATCGATTTGTACCGGTCCTTCGGCAATCTGGGAAGCCACTGCCAGTGACATGGCAATGCGATGATCATTCCAGGCCTGCACGCGGCCACCATGAAGATGACCGGTACCTTCGATGATGAGGCCATCCGGTTCTTCTGTCACTCTGCCCCCCAGTTTATTCAGTTCTTCTGCCATAGCGTGGAGCCGGTCGCATTCCTTGAGACGGACACGGGCTGCATTGACAATATGAGTCGTACCAGTAGCAGCCGTTGCAAGGACAGTCAGCACGGGAACCAGATCCGGGCAGTCTCCGGCATCAATGATTGTCCCTTTAAGAGAAGACGGTCTGGCGGTGAGACCATCCTGTTCATCTATACGGCCACCCATCCGGCGGATGATATCAATGATGACTTCATCACCCTGGGCACTGTGACGGCGGAGTCCGGTCAGTTTCACATCATGTCCAAGGCATCCTGCAGCCAGCCAGAATGCAGCCTGGGAATAATCCCCTTCTACTTCGTACTGGCCCGGCCGGTATGACTGACCACCGGCAATCTGATACACACCTGGTTTTTCTTCTTCAATATGTACACCATGACGGGCCATCGTATCCAGGGTAAGGCCGACATAACTGGCTGATTCCAGTGTCGTCGAGCTATAGAGGGAGGAGTCCCCCGCAAGAAGCGGCAGCGTCAGGAGCAGCCCTGTAAAGAACTGGGAACTGACATTACCCGGCAGTGTATACGCCCCGGGAGACAGTGTCCCCGTCACGGTCAGGGGAAGTCCGCCGCCATCAGCTGTCTGATAGGCAATGTGACGGGACCGGAAGATGGCATAATACGGCTGGAGGGGCCGCGAGACGAGCCGCCCCCGTCCTATATAGGTAACAGAGCGGCCGGTCAAAAGTCCAAGTGGGATAAGGAAACGCAGTGTTGAGCCCGACTCGCCACAGTCTGCCGTTACCGGTGTACAGCCTTTACGGATACCACCTTGTATACGGTAGGAAATGCGGCCCGGCAGTATATCGGCAACTTCTTCTATCTCAGCACCAAAACACCGTAAAACCCGGCAGGTCGCATCGATGTCCTCGGATGCAGAAATATGTTCGACCAGACTTTCTCCTTCTGCCAGGGCGGCACAAATGAGGTCACGATGCCCCAGGCTTTTTGACGAGGGAACGGCTAGTATGCCCCCAAACGGATGAGGTGTGATACAGATATTCATGACGGGCTCCCTCCTGTGATATATGTGGGAATATCTGCCAGTTCTACCGGCAGCAGACGGCACGAACCAATGCGGTTGAGAATAATGAGAGTCATATGCGAGCCACGCTTTTTCTTGTCATGGCCGATATAAGGAAGCAAATCCGCCGCAGATGCATCCACCGTATACGGCAGGTGATACCGCTTCAGGATAGCCGTCAGACGCCGGGCCGTTCCCGGTTCAGTCAGTCCCAGTTCTTCTGTCCGCGCCGTGAGAAGAGCCATCCCTATGGCCACGCCTTCCCCATGAGTATAATGGCCAAACCCATACAAGCGTTCAATGGCGTGCCCGATAGTATGACCAAAGTTCAGTATCATCCGTTCTCCTGTATCATACACATCGTGTTCCACTACATCTGCCTTAATCCGGCAGCACGTTTCAATGATTTCATCCCAATGAGAACCTATACTATGTTCATCCAGTGTTTCCAGAAGAGCAAACAGTCTGGCATCACGGATGCAGCCATACTTGATGACTTCTCCCAATCCATCACGGACAAACCGTTCCGGCAGTGTCTGTAATAAATCCGGGTCAATCAGGACTGCTTTTGGCTGATAAAAAGCACCGGCCTGGTTCTTGCCGCTCGGCAGGTCAATGGCCACTTTACCGCCGACACTGCTATCCACCTGGGCAATAATAGAAGTGGCGATCTGAACAAACGGCACACCACGTAAAAAGGTCGCAGCAGCAAATCCCCCCAAATCTCCAACGACGCCGCCACCGAAAGTAATAATCATATCTGACCGGGTAATACCCAGATCAGACAGCTTCTGATAGATATCTAAAAGCTGATTGGCATTCTTGGAAGCTTCACCGGCAGGAATCACGATACAGCCTGTCCGGAATCCAGCCTGCTGCAAACTGTATTCCAGGCGCTTTCCATAGAGTGGTTCCAATACATTGTCTGTAATAACGGCAACTGTTTCTGCTTTTGTCAGACTGCGGATATACTCACCGGCCCGGTCGAGAAGGCCATTTTCAATGTGAATTTCATACGAATCTTTTCCTAATTCAACGTGAATGTGTTTCATGAACTAATTCCCTTCTCCGCAACGCGGCCTGCTGTAAAAAACGGGTCATGCCCTTTGCATCTTCTTCAGAAAGCAGATTAGCAAATACTTTCAGTGATGCGCTGAACCGGTCAATTTCTTTCAAAAGATTTTCTTTATTGGAAAAGAATAATTTTGTCCAGAGCGGAGCATTGATGTCTGCAACGCGTGTCCCATCGCGAAAACTTCCGGCTACAAAATACCGGGTCATCGTATCCATGGATTCACTATTAATAAGAGATGTTGCCAATACATGGGGCAGACTGCTCGTGTAGGCAATGAGTTTGTCATGTTCTGCTGCCCCTACCCGGACCACATGGGCACAACCAAGGGCCCGTGCCATCCGTTCAATCGCATCGACATGCTCCGGCTTATTATCTGCCATAGGCACCAGTATGTAATTAGCGCCATCAAAAATTTCTGCCCGGGACATGCCATAACCGCTGCCTTCCCGGCCTGCCATCGGATGCCCCGGGACAAAATCCAGATCGTCCCGCAGCACCGCTTTGATGCGGTCAGCCGAATCCCCCTTGATACCAGCCACATCAGTTAGTAGTGCGCCTTGCTTAAAATCCTGACGATGCTCTTTGATAAACGCCATCATGCTGTCTGCAGCCATACAGAAAATAACAATATCTGCTTCCCCCAGAATCTGGCTGCCATCTGTTGACGCCTCATCAATGGACCCATCAGCCAGTGCCTCTGCCAGAGACTCCTGATTGACATCGATTCCAATGACGGATTTCACCTTCAATTTCCGGAATCCTTTGGCATACGAACCACCAATCAGGCCTAATCCGACAATCGCTATGACTTGATCCGTAAAAAAACCGCTGTCTGTACTTTCCATTGCGTTCCCCCCAAATACTCGTGAATGTATATTATGCAGCGTTTCCTCTTTAGTATACTAAATGACGTGCTGCAGAAAAAGGTTTTTATTCAGATTTTCTTTTCTTTTACACCGTGCGGCCTACGACAGGCGCCAGCTGGCGGAGACTGTCCATCAAATGAGAAAACATGGCCGGCGTAATCGACTGGGCACCGTCACAGAGTGCATGATCGGGGTCATTGTGTACTTCTACCATGATACCATCGGCCCCGACGGCGACGGCTGCCTTCGCCAGGTCTTCTACCATCCAGCGTTTTCCCGTAGCGTGGCTGGGGTCCACAATAACCGGCAGATGACTCTGACGCTTGACGGCAAGAACAGCGGAAAGGTCCAGTGTATTGCGCGTGTAGGTTTCAAATGTACGGATTCCCCGTTCACAGAGAATGACATTGTGATTTCCCCCTGCCATAATGTATTCCGCACTCATGAGCCACTCTTCTACGGTCGCGCTCAGGCCCCGTTTCAGCAGGATGGGAATCCGTGTCTTTCCCAGTCCCCGGAGCAGTTCAAAGTTCTGCATATTGCGTGCTCCGACCTGAATGATATCGACGCCGGCTTTTATAAACTCATCGAGTTTATCCAGTGACATGATTTCGGTAACGACAGGAAGGCCGGCGTGGCGCCCGGCTCCACATAATAAGTCCAGCCCTTTTTCCCGGAGGCCCTGGAAGGAATAGGGAGAAGTCCGCGGTTTAAATGCTCCGCCCCGGAGCATGACCGCTCCGGCTGCTTTGACCGCATCAGCCACGCCATTGATCTGCTCCGGCGTTTCGACAGAACACGGACCTGCCATGACCGCCAGTTTCTTACCGCCGATTTCCACACCTCCGGCACGGATGATCGAATTTTGCGGATGAAATGCGCGGCTTGCCCGTTTATACGGTTCTTCTACGCGGAGCACCTTATCGACATAGTCATACCCCTGAACATGCTCCATATCGATAACAGAAGTGTCACCAACGAGACCGAGGACCGTCTTTCGCGTCCCCTTACTGACATCAATCTGCAATCCTTTTGCTCTGATTTCTTTCATCAGTTTTTCTGCCGCCTGTTGCGGTGCATTTTCTTTCAGTACAATAATCATTATGCTCCCTGCCTCCCGGATATAAAAAAAGCAGGCTCCCATGAGCCTGCTTTATCCTGCATCTGCTGATACCGTCTTATACAGTGATACTATGCCACTTTCTCAGACAACCCATGTTCTCATCTTGTTTATGCAATTGGTCGCAGCAAAAATAGCCAGTGCCAAAATACAGGTAGGCCTGGCTGTTTCTAAAGCTGTATGCAATTGCCGTGAAAGACATAGTGTTGTTCATGGTACTGCTCCTTGCAGAATTAAAATGCAAAATGCGATGAATACATACTATACCGAAACTGTTTTCTTGTCAAGGACTTTTGTATATTTTTACCAGCTTGGCGGAATGGCCGTAGTGACGACACGGAAGGTATACCCCTGGCTCTTGAGCAGTTTAATGAGTTCCGGCAGGGCTTCTACCGTCGCCTGATGACCGCTGGCGTCATGCATGAGAATGACCAGATGACTGTGCAGGTACGGCCGCAGTGCCAGCTGCTTCTTAATATTTTCCACTTCTTTTCCGGCAGTCTTTCCTGTTCCATCGGCGTCCCCGGTCAGAGAATTCCAGCCCACTTCAATATAGCCCTCCTGATTGAGGGCCTGCCAGAAAGCCTTGGTAAAATGTCCCGCCGTACCGCCCGGCGCACGGCTGATAACTGGACGTACATGAATGACATCATAAATCAGTCCTGCCGTCTTATCGACTTCATCCATATAAGCCTGCGGCGACGCATAGATTTTTTTATAGTCATGACTATATGAATGAATGCCAATAGCATTGCCCGATTCATAAATGGCTTTCACGACATCGGGATAACGTTCTACATTATTGCCTGTCAGGAAAAACGTAGCATGTATCTGTTCGTCTTTCAGGATTTTCAGGATTTTTGTCGTATTTTCTTTATTCGGACCATCATCAAAAGTCAGATAGGCCACATGATCCCCATAATAATAATCTCTGGTCGTACCATATGTCAGAGGAAGCCCCTTATCTTTACGCTGCTGTACCGTATAACGGTCGTATACGGGCAGGCCATTATCGACAGCCGGCAGAGTAAAATCCTCTCCCACAAATGCTACATCGGGATGAGAAATAGAAGCAGCCTGCTGATGTACAGCCGCCGCAATATGCTGGCCGTGATGACTGTATAACAGCCATCCGCTTCCTGCTAACACACATATGGCCAATAAGCCGACGATTATTTTTCCCTTCACGTTCTCGACTCCTTGTTTCCTTTAACTACTTTTTAACCGGTTTCGTCGTCAGGCTGTTCTGACGGCTGAATCCTTTCCACGCTTTTTTAATCAGTATGCGCATCATATCGATAGTCAGATTACGGCGTTCCTGCTCTGAACAGGGACCGAAATTTTCAAAATCCAGTTCTTCACTGACCATATGAGCCACATTTTCTCTGGCCTGCAATCCTTTGGCCGATAATTCTTCACTGGCATTTTCCGCAATAGCGGCCACACCGGGCCGGCCTCCGACGACGATACGCCACTGATGTTCTCCCATGGTGACGGCACCTGTCAGATACGGCTGCTGCCCTGCTTCGCTTCGATAAGCCATATATGCCGTATAAACAAATTCCCGGGCAATCACGATTTCCGTAATCAATTCCCCCATAGGCGGGCAAGATAAATAATCCCGCAATTCCATGCGCCCCTTGTCTTCCAGGACTACATCGACAGTCAGAGACAAGAGAACAGGCAGCAGGACAGAAAAGGGCTGTTTGGACGCAATCAGGCCACCCAGCGTCGCATGCTGTTTCAACTCCCGGTCCGGCACATCTCTGAGTGATGCACAAATAGCGCCTCCTGCCAGCTCTTTCAACAAGGGGGATTTCTCTATTTCTGCCATCGTCGTCATCGCGCCGACAGCGATTTCCTCTCCTCTGTCCCGGATATAGGAAAGCCCGGCATGATTCAATTCGATGGCTAATTTATAATGAGCCCCTTTGCGTTTCAGCTCCTGCGCACCGGCTACCAGGACCGACGAAGCAACAGTCCGGTAGGCACTATACGCTTCAGCCGGTGTATGGGGAGCAATGACACTATCACTCGATACCACTTGACTCTCCTCCTTTCACAATAGTTTTATTCTATTACTTTAACAGCCCTTGTGCAACATGGCTGCGATGCAAATCCAAAATAAACGACTCATGGGTACAATCCAGAATCCTCTCAATCAGCGTATCCGGTCCCAGTTTATCATAAGCTTCCATCTCATCGGCATACACCAGAACGGGCATCAGCAGTTGTATGGTTATCCCATCGTCCAGAGTCAGTTCTCCCAGTTCACCGTCAAACTGCACCATAAGAACCCCGCAAAGGTCGCTTCCCGGTATAAACGGTTCGCCCTGTTCCGAATTGGGGAGCATGAATCCGTACGACATCCACAGATGATGGGCATGGGGAAATTTAGCCAGATCGCGGAGCATACGCAGCGGCCAGGCCGACGGTTCTTCGATGGAAAGATGATGGCTATCGGCAAACGGCCAGTCTGACGGCAGCATCAGGCAAAGCTCACTATAGGATTCCCGTACTTCGCCATTTTCAGTCCCTTCGGGATATGTCATGGGCGCCGCACTCATTCCCAGGGTATGAATAAAATAGAACGGTTCTTCTGCTGTAGGATACAAAACCTCTATATCTACCGGCAAGGGCAGTGATCCGGTATCTGCCAGGGCCGCCCGGGTCCGGTTGGGGAACAGCCTATAGAAATACTGCTCCACCGCTTCGGCATAGTCACGATGCAATACTGGCACGGGCTCCATTATCCGGTCATTCATAGAAAAGAAATGCGTGCTTTTATGAATAGTACAACGGTCCATCGGTATCCCCCCTTACTTTCTACCTTACTATAACATAGACCGGCCATTTGTTGAACCCGTCAAACAGCCTTTCCCGCCTTCTGGCTGCGAACAAATACCATTAAACAGGGAAAAGGCTGTCTTTTTACCTGTTTAAGTCAGTATACACTATATATACATTATATGCAGACGTACCTTTTGTTACGTATAATACGTATGGTTTATAATACATTTTGTCCTCATATAGCAAACATATATAGTTTATTTATACTATATTACAAATTATCATTTATCAAATAATATTAAAGCATGATACAGAAGTTTGTTTAAACTTTAACGTAATCAAATTAATATAATTTATTTATTGTCACGTATCATTTATATTTTTAGCATTTTGTTGAAAATGTTATAATTTATTTTCACATTATGGTATTTGCAAACGAAAAAAAAAGTGTTATGATAAGGCCGTAGAGAGAAGTTCGGGGTAAACTAATTTTTCAAATGAGGTGAAGCTTTATGAACAAGTATCTTGCATCTGTAATCGAAAACGTCAAAACGAAACATGCCAATGAACCGGAATTTGTCCAGACCGTAGAAGAAGTATTGTCGTCTCTGGATCCTGTTGTAGAACGTCATCCGGAATACGAAAAATACGATCTCCTGAATCGTATGGTCGAACCGGAACGGATGTTTACATTCCGCGTCGTCTGGGAAGATGACAATGGCAAAATCCATACGAACACCGGTTACCGTTGCCAGTTCAACGGCGCAATCGGGCCATACAAAGGCGGTCTCCGTTTCCAGAAAAACGTATATCCCGGTATCATTAAGTTCCTCGGTTTCGAACAGATTTTCAAGAACTCTCTGACAGGTCTTCCTATCGGCGGCGCTAAAGGCGGCGCAGACTTTGATCCTGATGGCAAATCCGATGCTGAAATCATGCGTTTCTGCCAGAGCTATATGCAGGCCCTGTATCGGTACATCGGTCCGGATATCGACGTTCCGGCTGGTGATATGGGCGTTGGCGGCCGTGAAATCGGTTACCTCTTTGGTGAATACCGCCGTCTGAAAGGCTGCTTCGAAAATGGCGTACTGACCGGCAAAGGCTTCAGCTATGGCGGTTCCCGTATCCGTCCGGAAGCAACAGGTTATGGTGCCGTATACTATCTGGAAAATGTCCTCAAACACGATGGCGAAGACATTAAGGGCAAAACGATTGCCGCTGCTGGTTTCGGTAACGTTTGCTGGGGTATCTGCAAGAAAGCTGCCCAGCTCGGTGCCAAAGTCGTTACTCTCTCTGGTCCGGATGGCTACATCTATGATCCCGATGGCGTCGTAACAGAAGAAAAGATCAATTACCTCCTCGAAATGCGTGCTTCCGGCCGCAACCGTGTCCAGGACTATGCTGATAAATTCGGCGTAGAATTCCATCCGGGTGAAAAACCTTGGGGTGTCAAAGTTGATATCGTCATGCCGTCGGCTATGCAGAACGACGTACATATGAAAGAAGCAAAACAGATTGCCGCTAATGGTATCCGGTATTACATCGAAGTTGCTAACATGCCTACTACCAACGACGCACTGAAATATTTAATGGAACAGCCGAACATGATCGTTGCTCCGTCCAAAGCCGTAAACGCCGGTGGCGTTGCTACATCCGCTCTGGAAATGAGCCAGAACAGCGAACGTCTCGTCTGGACAGCTGAAGAAGTCGATGCCCGTCTCCATGAAATCATGAACACGATTTATCAGAACTCCGTAGACGCAGCAGAACGTAATGGCTTAGGATACAACCTCGTAGCCGGTGCTAACATTGCAGGCTTCGAACGCGTAGCCGATGCTATGCTCCAGCAGGGTGTATTCTAAATTTACAACTTCATAACCCACGCGAATCACTTAGGAGGCTGTCTTTCAGACAGCCTCTTTTTTATACCGTCATGATGCAGCTGGCAAAGACATAGTATCCTATCGATACCCGGCAAAGGAAAACGCAACACAAAAGAACGGGATTGCATGCAGGCTCCGACCCTCATGCAATCCCGTTTTACTATACAAAAATCTACCTGCGTTTCGTCAGTCATCGCGCCGTTCGATAATAATCCCCTGCCGGTATGCCTGGAGCAGAGCTTTCAGATCATCAATCATCTGCAATAGCTTTTTGCCATTGTCCGTGTCACCAATCATGACCCGTTTGGGTTCCAGTTCGACCTGCGTCGATTCTGAACCCATATCGGCATTGGTCCGCAGAACTTCCTCTACGTCCGTAAACGGATAATGCGCCTTGATACGGATACCGTGAGAATTGAAAATCAATGTATAACCGGCAATGCCTGTCGAATTCTGATAGGCTTTGCAAAAGCCCCCGTCAATGCAGAGTTCTTTACCTTCTGCCCGGATAGGACTTTCTCCTTTTTTGACTTTTACCGGCGTATGTCCATTGATAATATGACCTTGCGGAGAATCAATACCAAATTCATGAAGAATCTTGACGCATTCATCCTTATCCCTGTTCAACCGGAAATAAGCATTTTCCGGTTCTTTCCACGTCTCTTTATCGGCAATATAGCTGCGTTCAAAGGTCTTTACAATCCGGCCGGATACAGGGGAATCGGGGCCGCCCCACATATACCACATGTAATCCAGGCTGTCCGTATCCCGTTTGGTATACGCCCGACGCGCCATATAGTCGGCCCGATCCATAAAAGCCCGGCCTTTGTAACCATGACCGTCAAAATAAATTTCTTTAAAGCTCCCATCATCGTTGAGGGGCAGGCTGCCATGGAACAATAAATTGTTATTGTAGCAACGGTACATAGAGCCATGGCTGTACAGGAACTGAATATGCCGCTGGAGCCGTTCGCTCTGCAAAAATTCAGTCTGCAAATCAGCCATAATGCGATGTTCCTCCGGAGACAGGGTATAGGGATCCTGAGGATTGAACGTAGGAAAATCCGTCGTAGTCAGTTCATAGGTTCCGGAATCCAGCGTAATGGTCCCTGTTTCCAGATTGATTTTATGGAACAGCAGGCGGTCATCCATATTATATTCCGGATGACGGAATATAACCTGCCCTTCCAGCTTGGATAAGATGACATTGATTGCCTTGACCATCGGTTCGATGCCGTCATCTTTGGTATACATTTTCAAGGCAAACAGGGCCAGCGGACGCAGACTGATGCCATACCCGCTTTCCAGAATCTCCAAATTATGATAGCGGATATTATTGCGCAGGACATTGGCAATACAGGCAGCACTGCCGGCGGCAGCTCCCATCCAGAGAATGTCATGATTACCCCACTGGATATCCATGGAATGATGATGCATGAGATTATCCATGATTTTATCTGCATGGGGACCCCGGTCATAAATATCGCCGATAATATGCAGATGATCCACAGCCAGCCGTTTAATCAAAGCCGTCAGCGCATAAATAAAAGAACGGGTACTCCCCGTTTCCAGAATCGTGTCAAGGATTTTGGAATGATAGACATGACGGTTTTTATCTTCATCCGGCTGGGCATGAAGCAATTCATCGATGACGAACCGGAAAACCGGTGGCATCGCCTTACGTACCTTGGAACGGGTATACTTGGACGAAAGCAATTTCGCCAGACGAATCAGATGATGGAGCGTCTTACGGGCCCATTTGTCCGTTACCAGCTTTTTGCGGTTCATAAGATCCAGTTTTTCTTTTGGATAATAAATGAGTGTCAGCAGGTCATCCCGTTCTTCCTGACTCATGGAATTGGAAAAGAGCATTTCCACTTTTTCCCGGATAACACCGGAACAATTATTCAATATATGATAAAACGCTTCATATTCACCATGGAGGTCGCTCATGAAATGTTCCGTTCCCTTTGGCAGATTCACGATAGCCTGCAAATTGATGATTTCTGTAAACGTCGCTTCCTGGGTCGGGTATTCTTTAGCCAGGAGTTCCAGATATTTGATATATTCATCGGAATATCCAGCATAATTTTCCATTTATCGTATCTCCCCATTCTTCGGCCGTGCCGATCATTATATACAAAGTCTTTACTTATATTGTACACGAAAACCGGCATAAAAATCTAGGGATGTACAGAGGATGCACAAAACCCTCACAAGACAGACTGGAAAAATCTGACTTGTGAGGGTACTATGCTATTTCATACTCCCTGTTTCCAGGTAGCGCTGCTGCCATGACAGGGCCTCTTTCAGGAGCTGTGGTTCATGCTGGCTGCCCGTTGCAGCAATAGCCCGGTTCAGATAATCTGTGAGCTGGTCTCTGTAATCCGGGTGGGCACAGTTGGCTATGATAGTCCGTGCCCGTTCGACAGGAGAAAGACCGCGCAGGTCAGCAATACCCTGCTCTGTACAGAGGACATCCACATCGTGCTCCGTGTGATCCACATGGGAGCACATGGGAACTACGGAACTGATGGCACCGTTTTTTGCCGTCGAACTGGTAAAGAAAATCGTCAGATATCCCGCCCGGGCAAAGTCCCCGGAACCGCCAATTCCATTCATGAGACGACTGCCACAGATATGTGTCGAATTGACCTGACCATAGATATCAAACTCAATGGCCGTATTCATGGCAATAGCTCCGATGCGGCGGATCACTTCAGGATTATTGGAAATTTCCTGGGGCCGTATGACGATTTTTTTCCGGTACTCATCGATGTGTTCATAGAAATGCTTCAGCCCTTCCGGTGATGCTGAAATAGAAGCCGTCGATACGGCATCGACTTTCCCGGCATCGATGAGGGTAAACATGCCATCCTGAAGTACTTCCGTAAAGATAGACAAATGCTCGAAATCACTTTTGGCCAGCCCCTGAATGACCGCATTGGCTACCGATCCGACACCGGACTGAAGTGGCAGGAGATGCTCCGGCAGCCGGCCTTTAGCTACTTCATCCTTAAAAAACTGCACGATGAGATTCCCCATTTTCCGGCCCGCATCATCAACAGGTTTAAACGACCGGGGAGCATCGGGAATATCACAGGGAACAATAGCAACGATTTTATCCCAGCCGCAGGTGATATACGGCTTCCCAATACGGTCCCCTGTATGGACGATGGGAATGGGTACACGGAATGGCGGATTGGGAATATCGTATACGTCGTGCATCCCTTCCAGACTGAGTGGCTGGGTCACGTTGATTTCTACGACGACTTTCTGACACACGTCAATCATAGCCGGCGTCGTTCCTACAGACGTAGTAGGAATGAGATTTCCTTCTTCTGTGATAGCTGCCGCTTCCACCACGACGATATCGGGGTGCTTCATGAACCCTTCCCTTAGCATCTGGGCAAATACGCTGACGTGATAATCGGCATAAGCCACACTGCCATCATTGATTTCGCGGCGCAGATCTTTATTCGTATGATAGGAAAACCGGCGGGAAATACCGTGTACCCGTGCCAGAGCCCCATCAATTTCATCACCGATGGATGCCCCAGCATACAGCGTAATCTGAAAATGTTCCCGTTCTATCCGCTTCGCCAGAGCCAGCGGTACGGCTTTGGGATACCCGGCCGGTGTAAACCCCGATACAGCCACAATATCATCGGGATGAATCAGCTCCGCCGCTTCTTCTGCCGTCGTAACTCTGGACATGTATGCTTTATTTCGTATGCGATCTGAAATATCAATCATCAAAATCCCTCATTTCCTGCATCAAGTTTCTTATCATGCATAAGTAAAAAACATAATTCGTATGTATTTCATATATTAGTATAGCACGATTCATAGCATTCTGGTACATGCCGATACGCCTATATCCGGAAAGAGGGGAATTTATTTCATCAGCGTTTTAGCGGCTGCCACGCCGGCTTCAAAAGCTTTATCATTGGATGGCCGCAATTTAGGTTTGAAGTGTTCCCGGACAGCCCGTTTGACAACGTCCAGGTCTTCTACACCGGTGAGGGCTGCAATGGCCCCGATGGCCACAACGTTGGCTGCCAGTGTTTTTCCGGTCACGTCCTCTGCAATCTGGGTAAGAGGAATGGCGTATACATGTTTTACGTTTTCCGGTACAGTATGGACAAATTTGGGGTCAATAAGAAAAATGCCTTCCGGTTTCATGTCTTTCCAGTATGTATCCGCAGCCTGCTGGGACATGGCCAGAACAAAATCGGGACGACGCACGCTGGGATAATTAATCGGTTCATCGTCAATAATGAGTTCAGACCGGCAGGCTCCTCCCCGTGCTTCCGGGCCATAGGAACGGGTAAGGACGATTTCCTTCGTGTCCAGTCCGCCCGCAGCCTGAGCCATGATATCGCCCATGAGCATCATGCCCTGGCCGCCGCTTCCGGCGAAACGCATTTCATAATGTTGTTTTCCCATGCTTATTCTCTCCCTTCGGCTCTGGCAATGACATGCTGATACTGGTCAGAATATTCCGGGCGGTCTTTGCGGTCCGTGAAGACACCCGTGACGATTTTATCCTGCAATTCCTCTTCACTCAGCTGTCGGGCTTTCTGAACTGGAATAGCCTGGTCTTTGAAACGCTGCAGCATAGCCGGTCCGTCCCCCAGTTTATTGAGACGGCCATATAACGTCGGGCAGCAACTCATGGCTTCAATCACAGAAAACCCTTTGTGTTCTATCCCCTTTGCAATCAGCTCAGCCAGCTGTGTCACGTGGTAGACCGTCGAACGGGCTACAAACGTGGCACCTGCTGCGCTGGCCAGTTTGCACAAGTCAAACGGAGTATCTATATTACCGTATACAGTCGTCTTGGATTTTGCCCCTGTCGGCGTCGTCGGCGAATACTGGCCGCCGGTCATGCCATAATTGTCATTGTTGTAGATGACCGTCGTAATATCTAGATTGCGGCGGCAGGCATGGATGAAATGATTCCCGCCAATGGAAGCACTATCACCATCGCCGGTAACGACGATGACATGAAGTTTGGGATTGGCCATCTTGACCCCCGTAGCGTATGCCAGGGGACGTCCGTGATTCGTATGGAGACCACAGAAATCGAGATATCCGTTTGCCCGGCTCGAACAGCCGACGCCGGCTACTACGACGATCTGATTCTGATCAATGCCCGTTTTTTCAATGGCCCGGATGAGGGCATTGGTCACAATGCCATTTCCACAGCCGGAACACCAGATATGGGGCAGCTTGTCCTGCCGCAAAAATCTATCATATACATGCACACCCGCCATGTTATTTCCCCTCCCTCAGTCCTGCAAGAATCGTATCGGCTGACAATATGACGCCGTTATTCTGGTTAATCATGCGAACCGGTGTATTACCACTGACTTCACGGACCATATGATATAACTGGCCTTCATTCATTTCACAGGTAACGATTTCCTTTACGCCGCGGCACAGCGTCTCCAGACGGCTTTCCGGGAATGGCCATACCGTGATGGGTCGGAACAGTCCTGCCTTGACACCTTCCTTGCGGATATCATCGATTGCCGCTTTGGCTGAACGGGCGACGACACCCATCGAAACGATGAGGATATCGGCATCATCAGTTTTATACTCTTCGTATTTTTCGATATCCGCGCGGTTATGTTCAATTTTCGCATGGAGCCGTTTTACCAGATAGGAAACCCGGTCGGCATTGTTTGTAACTGGAAAACCCGTATCATCATGGACCATGCCGGTCACGAACCAGCGGTATCCATCACCGAATGAAGCCATAGTCGGGATGCCCGTACCATCGTCGGCATAGGCCTGAAATTCTGACGGCGGACAGGTGGGCCGTTTACGGCTGACTACGTCATATTCATCCGGATCCGGAATGCGGACCCGTTCACTCATATGGGCCAGCATGGCGTCGCTGAGGATATAGACAGGATTCCGGTACGTTTCTGCCAGATTAAAGGCCCGTATCGTTTCTTCATATAATTCACCAACGGAAGCCGGGGCAATCGCAATGATGGGATGATCCCCGTTCGTACCCCAGCGGGCCTGCATAATATCGCCCTGGGCCGGTACGGTAGCCACACCCTGGCATGGACCCTGACGCATGCAATCGACGAGGACCAGAGGAATTTCCGCCATAATAGCATATCCCAGATTTTCCTGCATGAGCGAAACTCCGGGCCCGCTCGTTGCCGTCATGGCCTTGACACCGGCTGCCGAGGCACCGATGACGGCGGCAATAGAAGCCAGTTCATCTTCCATCTGCATATATGTGCCGCCGGCTTTCGGCAGCAGTTCCGATGCCATTTCGGCAATTTCCGTAGCCGGCGTAATGGGATAACCGGCAAAAAACCTCATCCCTGCCGCGATAGCAGCCCTGGTACAAGCTTCATTGCCTGTCATAATTTCATAGGTTCCAGCCATGTCAAATTCCTCCTGTCACACGGATTGCAAAATCAGGACACCGTAATTCACACATCTTACACCCAATACATACCATATCGTCAGATATCACGGGTTTTCCATCGTCATCCCGGGTAAAAACACCTTTCGGACAGAAAACGGCACAAATGCCACAGCCTTTGCATAACCGGCTGTCCAGTATGATTTGAAATTTCTTTGTTACGCCCATATGCAATTCCTCCCAGCATTCTGCGTAGTACCTCTTCTTTCTTCTTACAGTTGCAGTATACATCACAAAAATGTATACTAAAAATACAGGTCGGACATGGAACCCATAATGAAATCATATAGTTTTTACTTGTCACTTCTTGCTTCTTACTCCTATGATTTCATCTAAATGCCGGCATGATGGTATTGGTGAAGGAAACCGGCATCCTTATCCGCCTAAAAAGCATATGCAGACTGTATAGGACACGGTTCTCTTATTCCCGTGCAGAAAGACAAAAAAAGTAAAGTCTTTCTCTCACACACAGGAGGAATCATCATGAATCTGGAAGTATACCGCAATTACGTCGCCATTATTGATGCCGGCACGATTTCTGCGGCTTCCCGGGAATTACACATCGCCCAACCCGCCCTGAGCAACCAGCTGAAAGCACTGGAAGCCGCGTATGGCACCCAGCTTGTTGAACGGGGTCCCCGCCACATTACCCCCAACAATGCCGGGAAAATTCTCTATGAAAAAGCCCGCCGCATGTGTCAGCTGGAAGATGCGGCGCAGAAAGAAATCAACGCCAGTATCCTCGGGACAAAGGGAACGCTTCACCTGGGTATCACACCCACCTGGCCCGATACCAACAGTGCCAATATGATCCTTGATTTCAGCAATACCTATCCGGAAATCGACTTCGATATATACGAAGAAAATTCCGGACAGCTGCTGGAACTTCTGGAAAAAGGGACGATAGAGGTAGCTGTCATCCGCAGTGCCGGACAGTTGCCACCGTCATTTTCCGTCCGCCATACCATTGACGAACGGCTGATGGTGGCCTTTCACAAAAAAAGTCCATGGCTGTCTTCTCATCTGGATGCAGTGCCTCTCACGGCTCTGGAAGATGTGCCTCTGGCCATTTCCCGCGGCTTTTGGCAGAAAATCCTGGAAATCTGTCAGAATGCAGGATTTACGCCACATATCCGGGCCGTCTGTTCGTCCCGTTATATGCCGCTGCGCTGGGCCTCCAGCGGGACCGTCGCTGCCATTTTCGTCGGGCCGGTACGCCCGGATCAGCTCAGCCAGGATATCTGCTGTATTCCTCTTCTGGGGCCGGGGCTGGAAACGCGCCGCCTGTTTGCCATCAGCAAATCCCGCAGCCTTTCCGCCGTTGCTGAAGCCTTTCTGAATTATATCCATGACCGTTCCTCTGACCAATATCTGACTAATAAAGGAAAGAAGTGACATCGTATAATTCGTGAAAACGACATATTTTCCATACAAAAACGGGGCTATCCCACAAAGCACTGTGTCTTTGTAGGATAGCCCCTTTTACATCAGAGAGACTCTGCCATTTCCATGGTCTGGAAATCCGGGTGGTTATTTTTCTGCCGCATCAAATTCTTCTTTCATCGCTTTGCGCAAAGCTTCATTTCCGGCCAGACGCAATACGGTTGCACCGATAATTTCTGCGCCGCGGACGATGACCGGTTCAATAGCCTTGTCTTTGACCATATCGGCAATTTCCTTGGAATGGTCCGGATAGAACGTGTCTCCCATAGCCAGATGGACGTGGAGCACCGGGCATTGATGGCTAACATTGGCAATATCCGAGCTGCCGCCGCAGTCCGGTTCTACAAAGGGAATCTTCATATCCCGGAGCACACCACGAACGACGTCAGTTGCCGTTTCATTCCACACAAGGTCATCATATTTATACCCCAGCTGGGATACATCAAAGGTCGTTTCCGTAGCAATAGCCGCCCCTTCAAAGCAATGCATCAGGCGCTGGACCACTTCGTTGAGATAGGTCCGGGTGGAATGGCGGACACAGCATTCTACCTCGGCGTAATCGGGAATGACATTAGAAGCCGTGCCACCATGGACGATATACGTGCCAATCCGCGTATCGGGCTTTACATGCTGACGCATCATATCGATAGCATGGAGGGCCAGCATGGCCCCGTTCAGTGCATTCCGGCCTTTCCACGGATGGGCTGCCGCATGGGCCGTCTGTCCGTGAAACCGGATGCGATAATCATCGAGGGCCAAAAAACGGGAATTGGGCGTCGTCTGACACGACGACATATGGACCATCATGGCAAGGTCGTAGTCCTTGAAAATCCCCTGCTGGCACATGGGAATTTTGCCGCCCCGCAGTTCTTCATCCGGCGTGCCGATGACATCGACAGAGACGGGCAGATCCGTCATGGCATGAAACGCAGCTCCGGCTAGAAAACTGATAGCACCGCCAGCCGAATGACCGCAGCCATGACCGATATCGGGAAGAGCATCGTATTCAGCCAGGACAGCTACCCGCAAAACCGGCGATTCCGCATGGCAGGCAATCGCCTTATAGGCGGTGGCCTGTCCGCTGAACCGTTCCGTCACATCCATGCCGGCATCCCGGCAGGCCGCTATGTGACGGGCACAGGCATGATATTCTTCCCCGGATAACTCGGGATCATTGGCAATCGCATAATTCAATTCAAAGGCAGCAGGAGCATACTGCTGCACCTTCTTAGAAAATTCATCATAGAGAGACATGGCTTACTCCTTTTATTTCATCGTTTCAACTAAAAAGGACGGCATCTGCACTGGGACAGCCGTCCTTTTACTATTATATAATTCTTTATCTCAACCGACAATAGCCATATACAGGGGAATGACCACCAATCCAAGAGCAATAGACAGGAAACTGATTTCGGTGGCATATTGCACATCAGCACCGACGGATTTCGCCACGACGGTCATTTGCGTCATAGCCGGCATACTGGCCTGCATGGTAAATACCTTGGCCGACATATCCGTGATAGGGATAAATGGCAGCAGCACCAGCACACAGCAGGGACAGACGAGGAACCGGCCACATAAAGCGCCGATGATATCCCGGTCCCAATGAATGTCTTTCCAGGAAATGAGGCTCATTTCAATGCCAATGACAATCAGGGACAACGGAGTTGCCATGTTTCCGACATATTGGAAACTCATGACCAGAAAATCAGGCAGCTTCACGTCGAGCATAACCAGAACGAGGCCGATGAGAAAGCCCTCCAGCGGCGGTGAAAAAACCTTTTTAATTGTCTGCACAGAAAAGAGCGGCATATGCTTTCCACCTGTACTATCATTGACAATATGATACACCGCCAGTGTCCAGAACATGGTCGTATTAGCCATATAATAAAGCATGACCGATGGTACACTTTTAGGACCAAACAAGGCCAGGTTGACAGGCAGGCCGATAAAAATCGTATTGGCAATAAAAAAGCAGGTAATGAATATCCCCTGCCGGTCCTTGCGGATATGCAGGACTGCCGCCGCAAGCCGGCCTACAAAGTAGGCCAGGAAAATAGAAGTAAAAGGCAGTACCAGGTCCGGCGCAATCTGTACCAATGAATCATGCGTAAAATCCCGGACCATGTTAACTACCATATAAAAGGGCAGCGCCACTTTCATGACAATCTTCGTCAAAAGAGCGCTCGTACTGCTATCAAACCATCCCTTACGGGACAAAATAAAGCCGATAGAAATAATAAAAATAACTTCAAAAATACCCTGCAGGCCATGTATAGCCCCTTCCATACCAACACTTCCTCACTTATCTATAATCGGGGCATATCAGAGATGATATAATTCCGGCCGGCGGTCACGGAATACATTGATGCTATGACGGATGCCTTCGATGACAGACAAATCGACATCACTGGTGATAATCTGCTCCCGTCCATCTGCCTGGGAAAGGACCTTGCCCCAGGGATCGATAATCATGGAACCGCCACAGAACTGATACTCTCCGGCCTGGCCACAGCTGTTGACAGCTACGACAAACATCTGATTTTCAATGGCCCGTGCCTGATTCAGGATCTGCCAGTGTCCCAACCGCGGATTGGGCCAGGCCGCCGGTACGAAAAGGATCTGCGCGCCGGCCAGCGCTGCCATACGCACCCATTCGCCAAATCGCACATCATAACAGATAATCGACGCCATTTTCACACCATCTAATTCAAAAATATTGAGATGATCTCCCGGCGTAAAAACGGTATCTTCCTTTCCCGGCGTAAACAGATGTACTTTGTCATACTCTCCGACAACCTGACCCGTCCTGTCTACAACAAAAGTCGAATTATACAACTTTCCCTGCTTTTTATTGGCTACAGAACCCCCAACAATGTGAACATGATGCCGTTTTGCCTCATCGGAAAGAAAAGCCTTTGTTCTCTTTCCCTCTTCATCGGCCAGATCATAGACATCTGGTGGATAAAACGACGTATTCCACAACTCTGACAACACGACAATATCGACATCTGCTGCAGCCGCCGCTTCTACGGCCTGATCGGCTATATGATAATTGGCATCTACATCGCCATAGCTGATGGCTGCCTGTACCGCTGCTATCTTCATAAACCCACCCCCATTAATACAAAAATGCAAACCCGCATATTTATTATATAAAAGGCTGGCAGGCAATGCAACGGCTGATACACGTCCCAGTATAAGAAAACTCCTGGAAATCACTGTCTTCCTATGCTATAGTAGTATCGAAACGACTGGAATGGGAGGAACGGAGCATGGCAAAGGTGAAGAAAACGAATGTTATGCGCATTCTGGACAAGCATAAAATCATGTACGATACCAAAACATATGCTTATACAGAAGATGATTTGTCTGGCATTCATGCGGCGGCTGAGCTGGGATTGGATGCTGCCCGGTTATTCAAGACCCTCGTCGGTAAGGGCAATAGGACCGGAATCGTCGTCTTCTGTATTCCCAGCGACCGGGAACTGGACCTGAAAAAGGCAGCTGCAGTAAGCGGTAACAAGCACGTGGAACTGCTCCATGTCAAAGACCTGCCCGGCATCACTGGATATATCCGTGGTGGCTGTTCCCCCATTGGCATGAAAAAACAATTTCCGACGTATATTGATACATCTGCTGAGAATTTTGATACCATCAGTATCAGTGCCGGCCAACGGGGACTGCAGGTGCTATTGCCGGTCTCCTGTATCTGCGCGGTCACCGGTGCCAGCATGGCCGGCCTGACAGCAGATCATGGGGAGGCAGAATGCGATGAGTGATGACAAGATGAAAGAATGGCTCCAGAATCTCATGAACTGTGATGCCTGCAAACTGCGCCACGAAGGAAACAGGGGCCCGACACGGTATTCCGGGGACCCGGCTTCACCGCTTATGTTTGTCGGCGAAGGACCTGGGGGCGTCGAAGATGAATATGGCGTCCCTCTTGTAGGACCGTCCGGCCAGCTTCTCGACAAAGCCCTGTGGAGTGTCGGCCTGACCCGGGATCACGTGTATGTGACCAACATTGTCAAATGCCGTCCTAAAAATAACCGGACTCCTACGCTGGAAGAAGGAAAGGCCTGTGCCAATATTCATCTCGTGAAAGAAATCGGACTGGTACAGCCAAAAGTCATCGTCTGCCTCGGCAAGGTAGCCTTCCAGTATTTTTATGGCCACACGGCCAGCATTATGCGCAACCGGGGAAAATGGTTCACCTGGCATGACATCCCGGTCATGCCGACCTATCATCCGGCATTTCTCCTGCGTCAGACTGGAAAAGAACTGGTAGAATCCAAATGGCAGGTATACTACGACTTCAAAGCGGCTGTAGAAAAAGCCGTTGCCGCCGAACCGGATTTCGTATACAAGAGCGAGGAAAAGCCAGACCTTCTTGCCCAATACGAAGGACTCCGGGAAAGCCGTCATTTCTAATTCTCCCCAGCATATGATATTTCTTTCTAAACTAAAATAGGTTGTCTCACAAAGCAATCATAGCTTCATGAGACAACCTATTTTTATCTTAACCACCTGCCAGGGATAATCAAAATCAGAACACCCTGACAACTGTTTTTATTGTATATTTATTCCTGAACAAAATCGCCTGTCATATCGACGAGTTTGCCCGGATTCATGATGTTGTTCGGATCCAGTGCTTTCTTGATTGCTTTGATGACATGCAGTTCCGGAGCCGGCGTGCATTTAGCAAATTCATCAAGTTTCTTGAAGCCAATGCCGTGTTCACCAGACATTTTACCGCCCAGAGCATAGACGCGTGGGAACAGGTCGCGATGGAAGGCTTTAATCTTGTTGAACCATTCTTCCGGAGAAAGGCCTTCTTTATTCAAAGGCAGAACATGGATATTGCCATCGCCGATATGGGCAACAGTTACGCAATACAGGCCGTATTTTTCACGGAGTTCCGGAATCTGTTTGGTGATATCAGGAATCTTATCGAGAGGCACGACAAAATCTTCCGTCTGGAACATCTTATCTACGTCACGGGCCGCTTCGGCAAACTGTTTGCGCAGCGTCCAGATACGTTTATCGGCTTCGAATTCATCGATAGAACCATTGTTTTCAGCCAGATCACAGAGCAACTCCATCTTGCGGTCCGATTCTTCTTCATTGAACGATTCTACCGTGACGATGACGTAATCACAGCCTTCATCGACGTGCGGCATCTTCATATCGAGGAATTTGCAAGTCATGACCAATGCTTCATTATCCATGAATTCGATACTGGTCGGATCAATACCAGCTTTCAGAATCTTATTCGGCAGGGCAAAGGCTTCATCATCGGTCTTGAATACGCAGACCATATTGAATACGTACGGAGCCTGGGGATAGAGTTTTACCGTAACTTCCGTGATAATGCCCAGTGTGCCTTCAGAACCGGCATAGAGCTGTTCCAGGCAGAGGCCTGTAGAGCTCTTTTTCAGACGGGAGCCGGCTTCTACGACTTCCCCGGTCGGAGTAACAACTTTCAGGCTGTATACCTGATGACGGGTCGTGCCATACTTTACAGCCTTGTTGCCGCCGGCATTATTGGCTACGTTGCCACCGATCTGGCTGCTGTCGGCACTGGAAGGGTCGCCGGCATACAGAAGGCCATGACGGGCAGCTTCACGCTGTAAATCCCCGGTGATGACGCCAGTCTGGCAGACAGCGTACATGTTGTCCGGATCGAGTTTGAGAATCTTATTCATCCGTTCCAGTTCGACGACGATACCATGATATACAGGGATAGCGCCACAGGCAACACCGGAGCCAGCTGAACGCGGGGTAATTGGGACGAGATATTTATTCGCCAGTTTGACAATTTCTACGACCTGTTCCGTCGATTCCGGGAATACGACGACTTCCGGTTTGCTGAAATAATGAGAATTCCCTTCTTCGTCTGTCTGATAGGCTACGAGGTAATCTTCATCAGTCTTTACTTGTTTCGGGCTCATTACGCGTTTCAGTTCTTCTACCAATTCGGGTGTTACGGGATTAAAATGTGCCATGAGGAACACGACCTTTCTGTACGTTTTGATGGAATGTGTGACCAGAATGTCTGATTAATTATTTAAGCTCACTCTTACAGCTCTTAGGCTGCAGCCGTCGTGAACTTGATGTTTGACAGTATATCACGATGTCAACGTTTGTAAAGTCCCGATTTTTCCGCAAAAAGATTTGTCAACCCCAAGATAAAGCCTGTAATTCCGGTACCTTTTACGTTTAACGAAAGCCGTAAAACTTTTTGCATGCTACTTACGAAATGATATTATTCCTGTTTGGCATGGATGTCTTGTCTTATTTATATATATTTATATACATGTCCTAATGACGTAACGCAAAAAATCGCCGTACAACGTTTAATTATTTATTGTGTTGCAAACATAAACTTAATAAATTTACAAAAAGGGCTTGACTTCTTCTCCCATGGTAGCGTATAATACGCATCAAGCAAACAACCAAACAGTGTTGATTGGGAAAAGTACTTACAGACCCTGACAGTACAGAGAACCTGCTGCATGGTGAGAGGCAGGATGTAAAGACTATAAGGAATATCACCCAGGAGCTGCCAGCTGAAAGCAAAGCAAGTAAGCGTGGCCGATTGACAACCGTTATCTTGTCCGGCATTGAACGTCAGAGAAATCTTTCGGTGATGTCAGTAGAGTGGTCGTTCACGACAATAAGAGTGGTACCGCAGAGCTATAACGCTTTGTCTCTTTCTAAGAGACAAAGCGTTTTTTTTAACTCCAGGTAAACGCAATCAGCCGTTTGTTATTTGCAGCAATCTTACATTTATATTTTTTATTCGGAGGTATGCAATTATGATGAACTTTGTTACAAAACTAAGCGGTTTCGTAGGGAAAAATCTTACCTGGCTCGTATTACTCACTATCGTGGGTGGTTATTTCGTTCCTTCCGGTTTCACCTGGGCTGTAAAAAATACGGTCTGGCTTCTGGGAGTCGTCATGTTCGGTATGGGCATGACACTCCATGCGTCGGATTTTAAACTCGTACTCCAGCGTCCCCGCGAAGTCCTCGCCGGCACGGTCTGCCATTACACTATTATGCCCCTTGTCGCCTATGCCCTGGTCATGGTATTCGGCCTGACTCCGGAACTGGCTGTCGGCATGGTTCTTCTCGGCTCCTGCCCCAGCGGCACGGCATCCAATGTCATGAGCTTCCTTGCCAAAGGTGATGTTCCTCTGGCCGTTTCCATCACAACCGTATCGACGCTGCTGGCACCTGTCATGATGCCTTTCCTCGTCTGGGCACTAGCCGGCCAGTGGGTTACGGTATCCTTCCTTTCTATGGCCATGACCGTCATGAAAGTCATCCTCGTACCGCTCGTTCTCGGCCTGCTCGTCCATCGTCTTGTCGGTGAAACCTATCTGGTACAGATGCAGAAAGTCCTCGTTCTCGTATCCGCCTTTGCCGTTCTTTCCATCCTCGGTGGTGTCGTCGCTGTCAATGGTGCTAAAATCGTTTCCCTCGGCGTATTCATGGTCGTCCTGGTTCTCTTACATAATCTGTTTGGCTTTGCTCTCGGCTATTTCATCACGGGAAAACTTGGTTTTGGCAAACGCCAGCAGCATTCGGTTACACTGGAAGTCGGCATGCAGAATGATGCCCTTGCCCTTTCTATCTGCTCCATCTACTTTGCCCCGGCTGTCGCTATCCCGGCCGCTGTCGGTGCCGCTGTCCATCAGATCACAGGCTCCATGCTGGCCGGACTCTTTGCCCGCAACATGGACAAATATGAAGCCCGCCAGCAGGCTGCTTCCACACAGAAAGAAGTAGCGCCTGCCCCGTCGGCTCACTAATCAGCTCCCCAGAGACGTTGTGACCTCGTGTCGCAGCGTCTTTTTTTGCCTTATATATAGGTATTATATAAGGAAGAAAAAAACACGGTTCTGACGCCGTTTTTAAAATTCATCGGTTTTGTGAAGGAAACGAAGCCACGCCGCTACCAAATTGTCACAATCAAATCGTATACTAATAAACACAAGAAGGAGGGATACATATGAAGATAAAACGCCTTATTGCTTTATCTATTACAGCCGCAGCACTGGCAGGTGGTGCCGCATTTGCACAGGATACTCATTTTGATGGCTTTGACCACAATCCCATAGCCATGCACAATGATCAGCAGACTTCTCTTTGGAATCAAAAAAAAGACTTGAAAAAAGAAGAACAAATCCGCAAGAAACGCGAACAGGAAGAAAAAAAGCGCATCGAACGGGAAAAGAAAGAACGTCAGCGGGCAGAAGCAAACCGCAAAAAGAAAAAGTCCTACAAAAAACCGATGCCAAAGCCAAATGACCAGCACCAGCAAAATCAGCAGGATCAAAACCGGACATACCGCAACTATGCACCGGGCTACAACCGCTGATACTATGTGTGGCACCCCTGTTTTGTAAAGGTTTGAAATTCAGGTCTTTACAAAATGGGGGTTTACTGTTAAACTAATACAGTACCTATTATATGCGGGTGTAATTCAGTGGTAGAATACGAGCTTCCCAAGCCGATTCACCTATTTTTTTTATCTTTTTTAAATCGCTTAACCATGCGGTTTATCAGTGTTACTTACAAAAGATTTGTCGTACACTGCACCCCTTCTGCACCCCTTTTCTTAATTTATTAAACTCAAAACACAAATTTCAGGCTCTGTCGGACAGACAGAGCCTTATTTTTTTAATTAAAAATCATACTATACTGCTGTATGATAATTCAAAGTAAGTCATTAACTATAGTCATGCGCTTTCCCTTGCTTCGTGCTGACATCGCATGCAGAGAGGCTTGCCGAACTGTTGCTTGGAATAGGCTGCCACTTTATCACTGATGTGAGCACCGCAGTCGGCACAGACGTGGGCTTTTCCCGTTGTATTTGCACCTTGTCGGCTGGGATGGGGAGCCCGTTTGACCTCGTTTGGCGTCGTTTGGCAGGTGGCGTTACTCCCTGTACTGGCCAATGTATGTTCATCGGTCTTTGTGTCAGCTTCTGGGTCATCACCAGTACTGATGTTCAGGGTCAGCATATAGGCATATTTTATGGCCGCCGTTTCAGCCTTCATGACAGCCTTATCTCCGGCATCCTGTCCGGAACCGATACCTACGATTTCAAAGGTTTCGCCGGTTTCGACGTCCATCAAGGTGATCGTCATCTGGATGGTAGCCAGCTTTTCAACATTCCCCTTAAGGGTCGTCACATCGGTCAGGTCGAAGAGTTCCGGCTTGGCCAATGAGATGATGCCATGCTTGACGAAGGACTGGTTCACCTTTTCCAGTACATCGGCACTGGTGGCATACTTATATCCATGGAACTGATTCTTCCCATTCTTTTGGACGTAGCTGCATTCGTGCATGACATCCAGTAGCTTGTCTGTGGTATTTTCAGATAATAATTATGCCTTTAAGCAAAATGTTCTTCCAAGTATCTCCGTTCATATTCACTATATCGGACCGATTCTAAATTCACGTTCGACAGGCAAACACTTGCTTTCAATTTGTACCTAAGCAAATCTATGAATCTGAAGTTCACCCGGGTTCCATCACTATACCGGACTGAATTCAATACAAAATGTGCATGATAATGACTCGTATTCGTATGCACTGCCCATGCCACCTGACACTTCTCAGTAGTAAAGATGTAATTAGCCATAGCGACCGACGCAATGCAAAGTTTGCGTATATTCTTCTCCTGGCTCTCCCAGTCACTGATAGATAAGACCAGATGTCTATATTATCTTCCCTGCGTCTGATTCATGAGCAGTTTAGTCATCATCATGCCTTCTGCCGGATTCATAGGATTCACGCCGAAACAATCGTAAAAAGCAATCTTATTGTGATGCCGTTCCATATCCCTCAGATAATCAAGCATTCCCTTCAATGTGAAATTACCTTGCTTTTTGATTATGAAGACCGCCATTGCTATTCCTCCTCGCTTTTATTCATCAGAAACTTCGCTATATCGCTTTCTTGTTGTTCCAAGAATCTGGTTGTGTCCTGATAGAATTGTTGCAACCGATCATCGTTCGTTCCTTTTATCCAGCTAAGCTTATACTTGATTTCAGCTAACTGTTCAGCTAACTTCCTACTGTCGGGATAAACATTGACCTGCCCCTCTTCAATCAAGCGTGTTATATATTCGGATACGGTTAAGCCGCTTTCCTTTACTTTTTCATCAAGTATTTTCTTTGTATGAGCTGTACACCGAGTATTTATTTGGACGGTTTTCTTTTCTTTCTCTTCCCTGTCATAATATTCCTTTCTGTTGTTTAACTGTTTTTCGATATTACGTTTCCTCAAAGATTTACTCATAATATGACCACCTTTCTTTGCTATACAGTCTCTTTCTTGACTTATGGAAAAAGCTTTAGTTTTTTCCTATGATAGGATAAACTTTATAATCCTTAGGAGCTTGATGAAAATATTTAAAAGATAATATAATCAGCTCCTTCATTTGACATCATTTAAGAACAATTGGAATCATTCTTTCTTTATTAACATGTTTTAGTATTCATAAAAAACAAAAAAAGAAGAGAGAACGCAATACACGTTCTCTCCCATATATAAACGTTATTGTAACTATCTACCCTTTCCGCATTTTATCAAAGTGTTTTCCCATGATTTGTGCAGCCTCCTTCTTTTTACTATCCAAGGGATGTAAGTAGATGGACGTAGTCCGTATGTTTGTATGCCCTAACATTGACTGTACAGTCGTTAAAGATGCCCCTTCATTCAGAGCATACGTAGCGGCCATATGACGCAAAGAGTGAACACCAATATGGGGTATTCCTATCTTTTTGCACATTTTTGTCAGCCGTGTATTCAGATAACTAGGACTTACAGGAACTAGATGATCATGTAGTTATCAGGTAAATCATCTATTGCCTTCAGCAATTTCTTCAGCTGTTCTTCCTGAATAATGGGATAGTGATGATAACTCCATCCCTTGGATTTCGCCCCCGATGACAAAGGCTCCTTCGCCGTCGGATTCGGCTCCTACAAGAGCGAACATGCCGCAGCCCTCGTCGCCTCTAAATAGCACGATTTCCTCCTTAGACAAAAAGGCATCCTTTGACTTGCAGCAGCGAGGGATGTCTTTTTGCTATTGTTTCTGAAATCTTATGGTCAACAGGAATAACACATGAAAAACCTTTATTGACAGGGGTATGAAAAGGGATTATACTGAGCTGTATTTAGCAAAATGCAGTTTCTTACAATAAAAAAAGGAGGCTATCATGCTATTCAAAACGATTAGTCGCCACCTTCTCGGCAAGCCTTTGGAGAATACCAAACTCGAGGGCGAACAGATGCCAAAATGGAAGGCCCTGCCTATTTTCTCATCGGATGCCCTGTCATCCGTCGGGTACGGGCCGGAACAGATTGCCATCGTCCTGGCTTCGGTACCGACCTTAGCGACATACCGTTATTTCGGACCTATCGTCTTAGCGATCATTGCCTTATTATTCATCGTTGCCCTGTCCTATACCCAGGTCGTCCGGGTCAATCCGGGCGGCGGCGGTTCCTATGGCATCGCCATGAAATACCTCGGTGTCTACCCGGCCCTTACGGCAGGGGCGGCGCTTCTGGCCGATTACATCCTGACCGTTGCCGTTTCCATTTCTTCAGGGACGGCGGCGCTGGTCAGTGCCTTTCCGGTCCTCCACCCTTATCACGTCTACCTTGACCTCGGCGTTCTCATCCTGATGATGATCGTCAACCTGCGCGGTACCAGGGAGGCCTCAACCGTCTTCGTCTGGCCGACGTACTTCTTCTTGGCTGCCATGGGGATCACCTTAATCGGCGGCTTCTATCAAATCTGGAACGGCACCCTCACGGCTCATACCGTCGCTGTCGAAACGGTAGCCCCATTGAATCAGACCGCCTTGATGCTCATCGTCCTGCGGGCCTTTGCTAACGGCTGTAGTTCCATGACCGGCATCGAAGCCATTGCCAACGGTGTCACCATGTTCAAGGCGCCTCAGCAAAAAAACGCCATCGAAACGACGGCTATCATGGCCTGTATCCTGGCAATCATGCTCGGCGGCCTCGGTTACCTCATCATTTATCTTCACCTCTTGCCGACACAAGGCTACACTCTATTGTCCCTCCTTGTCGAAGATATCTTCAGCCGGACCTTGATTTACTACGTCATCCAGATTTTGATGATGGTCATCCTCTACATCGCCGCCAATACGGCCTACAACGGCCTGCCGCCGCTTCTTTCTTTCATGGCCGTCGACGGCTACGCCCCCCGCTACTTTGCCAACCGCGGTGAACGCCTGAGCTATTCTAACGGCATCCAAGTCCTGACGCTCATGGCCGGCATCTTGATTGTCCTCTTCCAGGGTAATATTGAGCACCTCATTTCCCTCTATGCCATCGGCGTATTCCTCTCCTTCACCATTGCCCAATCGGCCATGGTCGTCTACTGGAGACAATGCCGGGAACGAAACTGGCGCCTCTTTTCCGTCATCAACGGCTTCGGTGCCCTGGTCACGGCCTGCGTCGTCGTCATCGTCCTCATCACCAAATTCATCTACGGAGCCTGGATCATCGTCCTGCTCATCCCGACCTTGGTCTATATGTTCCTTAAAGTCCATCATCACTATGATGACGTCCGAGAACAGCTGTTGCTGACACCGGAAGAGTATACGAAAGTCATGACCACCGACTTAGGCCGCAATATCATCATCATCCCCATCGCGTCCCCGACTCAAGCCGTAGCCAAGGCCATTCGCTACGCCAAGATCATCAGCGGTCCGAAAGATAAAATCTATGCCGTCCACGTCTACAGCGACGATGAACGGGGTAAAAAAATCAAAACCTTGTGGCGCCAACTGGAACCCGACATCGAGCTCATCATGCTTCAATCGCCTTATCGGCAGTTGACGGACCCGCTCATCACCTTTATCCAAGAGCTGCGGAAAGAGACGGCTCCGAAAGATACGATTACCGTCCTCATTCCGGAATTTGAAACGAAAAAATTATGGCACCGCCTGCTTCACAACCAGAGCGGCTGGCTGCTAAGACTCCGTACCCTGCCTTACTTAGACGTCGTCGTATCGACAGTCCCCCTGCAGTTTACGAAATAGAAATCAAGTAGCATCTACAACAAAGCCCCGTCGAAGGAAATTTCTTCGACAGGGCTTTCTGTTATGGAACTGTCATCGGGAGATGGTCAGTTATTTTTTATAGAGCATGCGGACCGAATTGAGGACACACAGGGCGGCGACGCCGGAATCGGCAAAGACGGCAGCCCACATGGAAGCATAGCCGGCAAACCCGGTAATCATGACGACGCCTTACCGCCAAGAAGACATAATTGTTCTCATTTATATATCCTTTCGATTCCAGATATTTGATTTGTTTTCTTTTAAGTTGTTCTAATAATTGGCTGAGGAAGTCACTGATGTAAACTGTCCGGATGGACTTGTCCGTCTTTGGATTAGAGACTTCAGTACAACGAGATGATACATATTTCACAGACCTCTGAATACAGATTTTTTTCTCATCCCAGTCTATATCCGACCATCGCAAGGCGCTAACTTCACCTTTTCGCATCCCTGTCATCAAAGTTAAATAAAATATAGCCCTGTGTTTCAATTCACTGTAGTTATCAGGTAAATCATCTATTGCCTTCAGCAATTTCTTCAGCTGTTCTTCCTGAATAATGGGATAGTGATGATAATTAGGCTTTGGTATTTCTCTGTGTTCTAATCTGTCACAAGGGTTTTCCTTGATATATCCCCATTCAACAGCTTTAGACAGGATATGTTTTAAAAGAGCAGAGTTTTTGTGAATCATAGTCTCTAACAAGAATCGTTGTTTTTGCCTAGAATTATGATGAATCTCACTCTGGTGAAGTTCATAGATGAAAGCCCGGATATCTTCAACGTTGATATTTTCGATAGGTTTGTCATGGAAGAATGGCAGAATCCGGTTTCGCAACAGTGTCCGGTTATATTCCCTTGTCGTCATGGCCAGATGGATATTATGTCTCTTATCCCAGATACCGACAAAATTATCAAAGGTAATTGCCATATCCTTATGGACAGGAGCAGCTACTTCTTCAGCTTGTAATTCTTTTGCCTGAAGTTGTAGTCTGAATTTATCTAGTTCCTTCATAGCGGCTCTTTTGGATTTAGCTACGATGCGTTTACTTTTACGGATTTTGTTGCCGTCCTTATCTTGACCTATATAGACCCGAAGCTCCCAATGACCATTTCCTCGATTGATTACAGTAGCCAACAATTACACCTCCTAAAAAAGAGGCTCACTTAGAGAGCCTCTTTGATATGCTACGATACTATAAATTGTATTTTTATTACCATTTCATTCATAAATCATTGCCCCTTTTTATTTTCCATAAAATCGCTTAACCATGCGGTTTATAGGCCCTTTAAAGCTTGTATTCTATAAATGTAGAGCTTGTATTCATGGTCAAACTGCACCCCTCCTGCACCCCTTTTGAAGAAAAACCACTAAAAATCAGTGAAAATGTACAGTAAAACAAATACTCAGAAAATCAATAAAAAAAGGCGGAAAAGCTAGATTTTATCTGCTTTTCCGCCCATTGTTAACCATTATAAAAGGCCGTGAGGCCTTATTTTACCAGTATTTCAAGAAAATTCTTCGAAAACCTTTACAAACCGCATGAATACTGGTAAAATGAACAAGTAAAAGTTCATGCGGGTGTAATTCAGTGGTAGAATACGAGCTTCCCAAGCTTGGTACGAGGGTTCGATCCCCTTCATCCGCTCCATACCAAAAGGCGGTCCCATGAAGCAAAATTGCTTCATGGGACCGCCTTTTTTCTATTTTTTATTTCTTTTACAAACAAAAATAATAGCTATTGAGAAATTCGTTTAACTAAATAAATTTCAACCGCATGGCAAAAATCAAGTGCCTTATCATATTGCTCTTTTGCTTCTAATTGTGAAACTATAAAAAAATCAGCATAATCCGTGTTATTACGAATCTGAAATGCCTGGCTAAGGTATTTAGAATACATTTTATCAAAAATTCCTGTTTTAATATATTCCTTTTGGAAATAAGAAATAACTCCAGCATGTTTTTTAAAATCTACACCATCCAGAGCCAAAACAGCTCTGACTGCTGTAAACATTGCATAATAAGATCTGCTAACAGAATCTTTATAACTCCTGCATTCCAGCAAAATAGAAGCAGCATGTAATTTTTCTTTCGCCATGTTTAACCTGTATCTCATTAACTCTACCCGGTTTTCATGCAACAACATTCACTCCCTCTTTTTTTATATTACGATAATAAGGAATATCATCTTGGTATTTCATATATTCATCATAGGGGATAACTGCAGGAGAAATAATTGTTCCATATTCAAGCTCTAAATCAGCAGAAATATCCCACACTTTTTTTAACTTTTCCTGTAAATCCAGCCGTTCACCGTGTACAATGGCCACTAAATCAATGTCTGAATCTTCCGTATTATCCTTTCGTGAATAAGATCCATATAGTAGAATCTGATCAATGGCATCACCAAAAGCTTGGTAATATGCATCTACCACGGCCTTAATAATTTTTTTTAATTCTATTTCTGAGCACATGGTATCATCACCTTATTAAAAAATCCAGGATTCAATCCCGACTAAAGAGGCGGGAAATTTCTTGAAAAATCTGTTAAAATCATTGTAGCAAATATACCGGTTTTATACAATACAAATGCACTTAACAAGTATTTAGCAGTTATGTACGATGATTATAAAGTTCTTGGTTCATTGCAGGTATTCTTTATTTTTTTAAGATCCGAGCTATAAGTGATACAATGAAAGGGACTGTTTATGCAACCCAGTCCCTTGTATTATACACCTTATTTTCTTTTACTCATCTTCGGCGCCGTTTTGATGACGACGTTGCGGCCATCTTTGACAACTTCCAGCGAAATATCACCGACGCCGTCTTTATAATAGGCCATCTTGATATCGAGAAGAATAGTTCCGACCTTTTTCTGCAGGTCATCCGTAAAGAATTGTTTCCGGAAATCCTCTGCTGTCTGCTGGGACGCCTTCTTCTTTACGACAGGACGCCGGGTTACTGCTTCTTCATCATCCCAGTCCGCCGTTTCAAAGGTCACTTCTTCCTTTACCCCCTTGAACATGTCCTCCAGAGAACGGTTCTTGGGAATTTTATGTTTTGCCATATGAATTCACTCCTTATATGCCAAAAGGCGCCAGATGGCGCCTGGGCAGTTATTTCTTTTCATCCATCTTATCAGCCGCTTCGCGCATGCTGTTCAATGTAATCTTTGAAAATTCTTCCGGTGTCTTATAGGTAGCAATCTTGGTAAAGCCTTTCTTCAGGCGGCCCCGGTATGCTGCTACCACTTCGTTGTCAGCATTCATTTCGGCAATGAAGATTTCCTGCCCGTCAATGCCTACGAGGCGGAATTTGCCACTCGGCGAAATTTCACGCCAGCTGCTGGTCGCTCCATCAAACATGTACACGACGCCAGTACGCAGATTATCATAAAAGAAAATATCCTGATCATAGAATACGGCGATGCGGCCGATATTTTCTGCCTGGACGTTGATGCGCCGCGTATCGTAGTTGGCATCGGTCCGGTAAATACGATATTTATCCTTATCGACTTCCAGTTTCATATACACCACATTAGTTGCCGTCGAGTACGCAACATCGACGATTTTGCTGTCCCGTGGCGCATTCTCAATAGGCGTATCGAGTTCGCGGTCCGGGTAAATCGGGTTATACTGGGCAATATAGACGCCATAGCGCCCGGTCTTTTCATCTTTGCCATAAGTCGCAAAAATGGCCAGATTACGGTCGGGAAGCCATTCAAAAAAAGACACCTTGCGTCCATGAAGGCGGATACGCTGCGGTTCGCTCTTCTGGCCCGCTTCGTAAATAGAGACCGTATCGTCTACGACTGTCGCCATGAACCGCTTGTCGTAAGAATAATACGTCTGGCCATTGGGTTCAGCCCCATAGCCCATCTTCTCCTGCTGGTTGGTGCCACCAATCTGGAAATCCGACGTCGGCGCAAAAAGGAACTGATCCAGGTAATAGTACACGCCGGCCTGGATCGCTATGCCTGCAGCAAAGGCCAAAAGCACTTTTTTCAGCTTCATTCGTTCCCTCCTACTTTACAATAAATGCCGTCGGAATCATCCGTTCACCGAGGAGATCTGCCGGTTTGTTGACAACTTTACCATTGAGATACAGCGTAGAACTGGAGCCGCCATCGAGATTGGCCGCAATATAAGCGCCCTGTTCATACATGATATTCTGCAAATCCCGCAGCGTTGCACCAATGGAATACGATGGCTGACGACCGTCGATGACCAGGAACAGGACCGTCCCGTCTTTGCGCTGGCCAATAGCCGTACGCGGCCCGACGCCCCATCCGCCATCACCGGCAGTAATCATTTTCTGCCCATTGACGATCAGTGCCGGACCAAAGGAAATCCCTTCCTGGATATCCATGGAAATGAGTTCGCCTTTACTGTAATTGCCGGCTACGAGGTTACCGTCTTTCGTAAAGCCGATGAATTCATTGACTTCACTATTGTCCGCATCACCACCGAGGATAAACTTGCCATCGTGGAGAATGAAGCCATAAGGGCTGCGGCCGGTTCCAGTGCCATTGGCATCATAAAATCCGCCGGCATTGATAGCCGCTACGGCGTTGTTGCGCTGGGCAATGCCACTGGTCGTATCACCTTTTTCATCCATATTTTCAGCCGTGCCGACTTTGACCCGTTTGGGATCAGGGATTTCCAGCAGGAAGCCTTTAAACCGGCTCGATTCGATATTCTGCAACTTCAATGAAGAATCAGTACGGACTTTGAATTTGAACAGCTCCTGCTTTGGTGCCGTACTGATACCCCCCAATATCTTATCGATCTCATCCTGGGAAAACAGCCAGGTGATATACTGGGGGTGGCGGCTCTTCAGAATAGCCCCGACAACGGTCCGCTTAATATTATCAAAAGGCCCGAAGAGAACGACTACAGGAGACGTTATAGCAAAAAACAAGAGCAGGACTACAAAAAATTTACCTATTTCCTTCAGCTTCATAATTACCTCGTCCTAAGCACACCGGCTGTCTTACCGTTGTTCGTACTTTTCAGTCGTAATGCGCTGTCTGAAATTATCTATGTCCACTTCATTGCCAATCCAGATACGTTTGACCGCATAGGGATCATCACCGTATTTCGCCCATCCCGGATTCATGGTAAAGGCCAGCTTGATGCCATATTTCTTCATGACCTTTTCCGCTTCCGGACTGTTTCCGCCATAAGGATAGCAGAAAAATTCATTGGTTATTCCCAGCTGTTCTTTGAGCTCAGCCTGGCTCTTCTGCATTTCCGTGTCCAGGGTATTACCGCCCATCTGGTTCAGCCGTTCATGATGATACCCATGAGATGCGATTTCCATGCCTGCCGCTTTCATTTCTTTAATCTGCTTCCATGTCAGGCGCGTCCCCTGATCCGCATCATACGTAGGAATGAATACGGTACAGGCAAACCCATATTCTTTCATGACCGGCATGACGATGGAATACGTATCGGGGTAGCCGTCATCAAAAGTCAGGACAACAGGGCGGACGGGAACCGGTTTGTTATGGACCATGTATTCATAAAGCTGTTCCATCGTAATCGGATGAAAATCATTATCCTTGAGGAACTTCATCTGCTTACGGAAATTTTCTTCTGTCAGGCAGGCCTGATTATGAGGATCATCGGGATCGACACCTATCATATGATACATCAGGACCGGAACCCCGTTTTTAGGTACAGCCATTTCCACCTGGGCAGTCTGGGCAGCCGGTGCATCCTTTTTCTGGGATTCTTCACCAGAAGAGCCGCAGCCCGCCAGCAGAGACAGGCATATCAGAGCCATGCCTAGTAGTTTCCAAATACGCAAAATTCAGAAGCCCCCTTCTCGTATACTTGTGTTACGTATTATATTTTACAGGATTTTGACTTTTGGTGCAAATTTATGGGCAGGGTACAAAAGACAATTCATCCTCATGACCTGCCAGGAAAAGCCGTATCTGCCGTTCCGCATCATGGAAAAGCGCCTGCCGTCCTTCAACGGAATGAGACGCTACACTCGGTGTCAGCAAAAATTCCGGCCGGGTCATCATCTTGAGCATCATCGGGCTGGGATGTTCCATAGACAGGACATCCAGAGCCGCACTGCGGATATGACCGTCATCGACAGCATGGTACAAGGCCGCTTCATCGACCAGCCCGCCACGGCTGCAATTAACGAATATGGCGCCCTCTTTCATTTCTTCAAATTGTTCATCCCGGAAAATGTACCGTGTCGTTTCGTTGAGCGGTATGTGCAGTGATACGACGTCACTGGTCCGCAGCAGTTTATCGAAATCGACAGGACGGACCCGGTCTTCCATCATGACCTTTTCATCGACAAACGGGTCATAGGCCTGTATTTTGCATCCGAAAGCCTGCATCCGGGCCGCGACGGCCTTTCCCGTACGACCATAGCCGATCAGGCCGATCAGGTTACTGCCTACGCGGTGCAGCGGCCAGGCTACGGTACCGTACTCCCAGCGGCTGTTGCTGCGGATATCATTCTGATACTCCGGAATCTGACGCAGGAGAGCCAGCATCATGGCACACGTATGATCGGCAATATCATCGACACAGTACGACGGATCGCACAGTACCTTCACGCCGTGTCGTGCTGCCGCCTGAAGGTCTACATGATCGACCCGCGAGCGGAGGACGACAATCAATTTTAATTCATCTAATCGGTCCAGCAATGACTCCGTTATTTGTTCATCCCGGCAGACAAGGACATCACAATTTTCCAGTCTTTCTGCCATTTCTTCTTCGTTTGTGACCGGGCAATACGCTACATCGGCAATATCGCCCAACCGCTCGCCAAAATCATCTTCATCCTGATGTGTGGCAAGAATACTTATGTGGTACATATCACAGCCCCTTCTCTCTTATAAATAAAGAATTTAGTCATAGATATACAATTAAATATATATCACATTACCGGTCAAATAGCAAGTCTTATGCACAAAAGGAACTGAATCCTCTCCTGCCGCACTAAGCCCGACTGACTGTTTTGCAGAAAAAATCCGGGCAGCTCCCATAAGGAAAATCTGTCCGGATTGCTCCCTGCAAATCAATTGATTAAATCCGCTGTTTTTTTCGCAGCCATTCCGAAAATACTTCTACGATGGTCACCAATCCTACCATCCCCCACAGCAGAGCTCCGGCTGCGGCCCATTCATAATGCATCATCGCCAGTATCAACGGCGTACCGATACCGCCGGCACCGACCAGGCCCAGGATGGCCGCATCGCGCAGGTTGACATCGAACCGGTACAAAATGGCAGCCCCGTAGCGCGGTCCCAGCTGGGGCAGGACGGCCCAGCGGATGGACCGCACGATAGAAATCCCCATGGCCCGGTATGCGCGATACGGTTCCAGCTGAATATCATCGATAGCGATGAGGAACCGCTTGGCCAGAAGGCCGACGCTGCACAGTGTCAGTGTCAGCACGCCGGCAAAGGGCCCCGGGCCGGTGACGCGGATCCACATCAGGCCGTACACAAAGACGGGAACAGCGCGGATCAATAGCAGTATCAGCCGGAAGGTCAGTGCCGCTGGTGCAGGAAAGAGACGGAAGCTGGCCGTGAAAGAAAACCAGGCAGCAATGACCGTACCACCCAGTGTCCCCAGAAAAGCAATGCAGAATGTCTCATACAGCAGCCAGGGAACACCATCATGGGCCAGAGAACATATCATAGACCAGTCGGGATCAAGGATGCCCTGTACAATAGCAGCGGCGGCGGCCATTCCCTTTCCACCGGTATCCGGCAGAGACAGTGTCTGGAAAGAGGAAAGAAATAGCACGGCCAGTACCAGTCCCAGTACCGTCTTTCCTGCCCGGGACAAATGACTTTTACCAGAAAGAACCTGGCGCAGCCATTCACTGACTCCTTCTGTCAGCAAAACCACACCGTACAGCAGCAACAGAATCATGCCGACTTCACTGTATTCACGCCAGGCCAGTCGTTCATTCAGCAACAGCCCGATACCGCCAGCCCCGACGTATCCCAGGATAGCCGCATGACGCACATTGGCTTCCAGCATATATAATACATTAATCAGATATCCTGCCAGCACAGCCGGAAGGATAGTCCGGATAAAAGCCCGCAGCCGGCCGCAACCCGTCGCCTCCAGAGCCTGGGCGGCTTTTAAGTCTGTATTTTCCATATCTTCATAACCCATGCGGATCATGACGACTGTCGTATAGATGCTCAAGGCCAGCGTCCCGGCCAGTGTTCCCAGACCGACGAGAAAGGTACACAAAAGAGCCAGAATCAGAGCCGGTATGGTACGGATAAGATGAACGATGGCCTTGAAGGGAATCCGGAGCCAGGCATGAGGATTGAGATATGCACTGGCAAAGGAGGCCCCCACAAGCCCCAGTACGGCTCCGATACCCGTACCGGCCAGAGACATCTGCACGGTCGCCCATAGTGGAGCCAGCACGACCCGGGCATAAGACGTGTCCGGTGGTATCATGGCTCCGGCAATATCAAAGAAACGCACGCCCCGCCTCAGGAGGAGGGACAAAGACACGTTGGTACTTTCTCCGCAAAGGATGATCAGTGCCAGAAACAACAGCACCATGCCCGTACGACGCAAGGAATATCTCATGACTGCGTCCTCCCGTACAGGGCCTGCAACCGGTCTTCTGTCCAGTCTGCCGGGACCCCGTCAAAGAAAATCCGGCCATTCTTGAGCCCGATAATCCGGTCCGACCAGGTACAGGCCTGTTCCACATTGTGACTGTTCATGACGACGGTGAGTCCCTGTTTCTGCTGCAAACTGCGCAGGAGCTCTAAAACCTGCCGGGCTGTCAGGGGATCCAGCGAGGCGACCGGTTCATCGGCAAGAAGAATCGTGGCATCCTGCATCAGCGTCCGGGCAATAGCTATGCGCTGTTTCTGACCACCGCTCAACGCATGGGCCGGTGTCTGGCTATACCCTTCCATTCCCACGGCTTCCAGTGCCGCTAGAGCCTTTTCTTTTTCTGCCCGGGGAAACCAGCCTGACAGGGCCCGCCACAGCGGAACCCGGGCCAGACTGCCATTAAGCACATTTTGCAGGCACGTGCACGTATCGACAAGACAGAAATCCTGGAAAATCATGCCGACCCGCTGCTGGATAGCCCGTCTGCCCCGGCCCTTCAGTGTATCAAACCGGGTACTGTCAATCCAGACTTCTCCCGAATCGGGACATATCATATGATTAAACAGGCGCAGCAGCGTCGTCTTGCCGGCACCGCTGGGCCCGATAACCGATACGAACTGTCCGGCCGGAATAGCAAGGGATATATCACACAGGACAGGTTTTTCCTTCTTGTAGGACTGGCAGACGTGTTTTAATTCCAGCATAGCCATGATTCTTCCCCTTTTCCCCTTATTATTTCAATTCCTGCTGAACTTTCCGTTCTCCATCATAATCCGAACTCTGGGCCCAGTCATACCCTTTATGACCCAGTGTCTGCAATACCTTCAAGCCTTCATCGGTCTTTCCGATTTCAATAAGTGATTCGCCGAGAGCTTTGCGGAAGTTTTCATCCTGCATGACCTTACTGGTCTTGCTGACACTGACTGTATCATTGTAAATCTTGTCCGTTACGCCAATGACGCCGGTCTGGAACCAGATATCCGACGTACCGCCGAATTTTTCCTGCCAGTTTTTAGCCATATGGGCGCGGATATGAGAATAGGCCACAATGACATCCACCTGTCCCGATGCCAGTCGGGCTGTCGAAGTCGTATACGAATCAGACTGCACGACGTGGGCCAGATCAGAAATTTTCTTTCCATAATTGTCTTTCAGCCAGAGCGACGGATACAGATACCCCGAAGCAGATGCCGGACTCATGACGCCCCAGGTCAGGTCGTTCAATTCATCCCATGTCGGCTTTTCACCCCGTTTGACCTTGGCAAGGATAGCCTGCCCTTTAGCACTGGGGCCGACGACGATAGCCGAACGATAGTATTTGACCAGATCTTTTTTGAAGGCTTCCGGCGTGCCATTATTCCAGACAGACAAATCCGTCGTATCCTTGTCGATTCCCTGGCGCAGTGCTGTCAGCAGTACATCGACGTCCTTATCATACATGACGTACGTAGCGCCGGAAATAAAGCCCATATCGGCACTACCAGAACTCAGCGCTTCCCCGACAGCATTATAAGAAGTACCCACATTGATGGTCACTTTCTTGATATTGTATCCTTTTTCTTTCATTTTTTCCTGAAGCATCTTCCCCAGCGGTTCCGTTTTCGTCTGGATTGTATCGGCATCCTGGTAGGGAGATACGGCGATTTTCAATTCTTCTACCTCTTTCGATCCGCTCTTCTGCGTATCACTGCTGCCACAACCGGACAGGAATACACAGCCCATAAGCAGTGCAGATATCAGAACTTGCCATTTTTTCATCATCATCGACTCCTCACGATAAATATAAAACATATTATACCCATACAAAAAAGAGAGGGACCCTGCATCCCTCTCCGTGCGGCCAGTCCATGCGACAAAAAGGGACTACGATTCCCAAATAACGGTCGGCGGCTCTGGCGCCCTCTCAGTCCGGCACACGGACTCCCTCGCATGTTGGCCATTAATATCACGATATAACAAATCCAGGGAGCTCCCCCAGGATTCATATTCAGACCTTCTTTAGTATAATATATGCAATTTGTAAATTCAAGGCAAAAAATGTCTGCCTTTCTCATTTCGCCATGGAATTCCGGGAACTTCCAGATTCTGGACAATCGCAGGTCAAGTCAGTACAATAGTACTAGTCACATTTTTGTCCAGCCAAAGGGAGGAATCCTCTTATGAAAATCACAGATATACGCGTGGGAATCATACGTATTCCCCTGAAGACGCCCTTTATCACGGCACTGCGCCGCGTCGATACAGCCGAAGACCTGGTCGTCCAGGTCATCACCGATGATGGACATACGGGCTGGGGCAACGCGCCGGCCACAGTGGTCATTACGGGAGACAGCCATGCATCTGTAGCATCTGCCATTACCGATACCATAGGCCCCCGGATTCTGGGCATGGATATCGATGACAGAGAAGCCATCCTCCAGCGCATCCAGCACAGCATGGTGCACAATACATCGGCTAAAGCAGCCCTCGATATAGCCGTCCACGACTTATTCGGGCAGAAATACAACCTGCCACTCTATCGATTTTTCGGTGGCCTGCGCACACGCATCACTTCGGATCTGACCATCAGCCTGGGCTCACCGGACCAGATGGTACAGGATGCGCAAAAGGCTATCAAAGCCGGTTATACGAACCTGAAACTCAAAGTCGGCGTTGACGCCGCCCTCGATATCCAGCGTGTCCGTGCCATCCGCCAGGCTGCCGGACCAGATATCACCATCCGTCTCGATGCCAATCAGGGCTGGAAACCAAAAGAGGCCGTACGCACCATCCACCGCATGGAAGATGCCGGCCTCGATATAGAACTGATTGAACAACCGGTGGCAGCCGATGACATAGAAGGACTGAAATTCGTCACCGACCACGTAGATACGCCCATCATGGCCGACGAATCGGCATTCAGTCCCAACGACGTATCTCATCTTCTCGCTACCCGCGCCTGTGACCTCATCAATATCAAGCTCATGAAAGCCGGCGGTCTCGGACCGGCTTCCCGCATTGCCGCCATGGCCCAGGCCTCCGGTATAGATTGTATGATGGGCTGCATGCTGGAAAGCAAAATCGGCATTACGGCCGCCGCCAGCCTGTCAGCCGGAAATCCGGCCATTGTAATCAATGACCTCGATGCCGCTGACCTCATGGCAGACGATCCCATCGCAGGTGGCATCTCTTATGACAAAAACGAACTCATCCTGCCCGAAGCTCCCGGACTGGGCATTACTGGCGTAACGGGCTGGCAGGAATGGGGCCATCGCTAACGTATCGGACGGACAGCAACCCGTTTCCGTACAAACTGGCAGATCCGGTACGCCCCATACCCAACACCGACCCCCAGGACAGCCCCGGCCAGGACATCACTGGGAAAATGCATGAACAGATACATCCGGGAAAAAGCTACGACCGCTGCCAGCCCATAGGCCAGTATCCCCAGGCGGTGGCGATAACAGTACAGGACCGTCGCTCCGGCAAAGAAAAAGAACGAATGACCGGAGGGAAAGGAATAACTGACGGGATATTTGAGAGCCTCCACCACAGGAGCCCCGTCAATGACAATATACGGACGGAGCCGCATGACCGCATGCTTGAGGACGACATCACCAATAAAAATTGCCATGATAACGGCCACGATGATGGTCAGCGTCATCCAGCGGCTGCGGCGGTTCCACAGGCCGGCAGCAGCCAGCCCCAGCCAGAGCCACAGACAATTTATGCCTGTCGTAAATAACGTAATGAAACTATTCATATGCGGACCGGCCAGCCGGTGCAGCCAGAACAACACATGCACATCAGTCGAAAAAATCCATTCCATATATACCCTTCCTTTCGTAACGGAAGCAGTATATCACGAAAAAAAGAACAGGTAAAATATATATAACGTAGGGAATCCATATGAACATCATATGGATTCCCTACGTTATATTTTCGATTCCCTGGGACGCTGTACGGCATATAGCACGTATGGAAGCCAAACAAAAACGGCTCACAACGCTCATTACATCAGGCTTCGTGAACCGTTTTTTCTTTTAAAAGTGTCAAAGATCGTATGATAGCAGATACGAGTTCATTGCTACCACCATTATTCCATGCTAGAATGAGACATACTACAAATAAAGGAGATACCGATGAAAATCTTCAAGCACAGCCAGAAATCAAAAAAACAAGTAATAGCCCTTGCCCTGACCGGGCTGGTGTGGATAGGAGGCAATGCTATGGCCATGGATGTCAATGTCGATTCTGCTACAAAGAACATGCCGGGAAAGGTGGAAAGCACGAAGATTTCTGTCCCGTTGAAGACGCCTGTCATCAACCAGATTTCCGATGTTGTATACGAACAAGTTCCGATGCGGGGGTATCCCAATGTGGCTATGAAAATGGACATTCTCCAGCCGAAGTCAGAGAAAAAGCTTCCAGCCATCGTGTATGTTACCGGTGGCGGTTTCATCAATGCCAATAAGGATAACGGCATTCAGCTCCGGATGCACCTGGCAGAAGCCGGTTATGTCGTTGCCTCCATCCAGTACCGGGTAGCGCCTACGGCCCGTTTCCCGGAACCACTGGAAGATGTGAAATCTTCTATACGCTATTTGAAAACCCATGCTGACCAATTCGGCATCGATCCGGAACGGGTCGGCATCATCGGGGGCAGTGCCGGTGGCTATCTTGCTGCCATGGCAGCTACGACCAGTGGCACGACGACCTTTGACAAAGGGGACAATCTCCAGGCAGGAAGTGATGTAAAAGCGGCAGTAGACCTATATGGCCTTTCCGATCTGACACGCATTGGCGACGACTACAGTGATGCCGTGAAAGAAGCCCACCAGTCGGCTGGTGCCACAGAAGCACTGTGGGTAAACGGATCTGCCGTATTCGGTGGGAAAGACGGCGGCATCCTGGCCGATCCGGAAGGGGCCCAAAAAGCCAATCCCATTACCTACATTTCCCGGACCAGTGCACCTATGTTGCTCATGCACGGCACAAACGATACCATCGTTTCTCCCAGCCAGACCGACCTGCTCTTCCAGGCACTCCAAAAGCATAACATCCCATCCAAACGATACCTGGTTGAAAGCGCAGCTCACGGCGGCATTTATTGGAACCAGGAAGAAGTTCTCCAGATCATTACAGACTTCTTTAACTCTTACTTAAAGGGGTAAGATTCTTTTAAGTACTATAAACTATCCCTTCCTGTTCCGGAACTTACAAATTCCCTGGGTCAGAGTCCCCATGGGACAAAAGGTACACCATGCCCGGGGACAGAACCAAATCATGGCTGGTATCGCTATAATTTCTGAGGTCAGCATCAGACTATACAGCTTGAACGAAAATTGTACGACCCAGGGAGAACCCGGAGCCGTATTGGTCCATTCCAGCGGACATTCCCAGGCACAAAGGCCACAACCCACACAGCGCATCACATCCACCTGGGCAAAACAGCCATGCTGGACCGAAATGGCTCCTCGTGGACAAACATCGGCACAACTTCCACAGGCCGGCCTTCTGCTGAACCACAGCATATCGCTTGAACGTATTCATACCAGCTTCTTTTTATAAATTCAACGAACGCAATATTTCCAGACGTAATTGTTATATAAATGCTAACCTTTAAGAGCCAGCATCAATCGACAAAATATGACTGCCAGGAATTTCTTCTGTTTAACTTTTATCTAATGCATCTGGACTCTCTTCTTAGATAGCGTTCATCATGCTTAGTAGATTCTGATAGGAATCCACCTGTTCATATACGACATCATCGGTTGAGATTTCATTGAACAGTTTTTTAGCACACTTAATCTTGGCTTGTTCGATAGGGCGCAGCTCCATGCTTTCCATGGAGCCTTTTGTTTCAGCTACAAAATAGATGTGTTTTACTGTGCCTTTTTTGAAGGCAATGGCCCAGTCTGGTGCATAGTTACCGACCGGAGTGGGAATCTGGAATCCTCTTGGCAGCTTGGCGTATACGACGACTCTGTCATCTAGATCCATATCTTCGGCAAATTTTCGTTCAATGGATTTTTCGGCAGTTCCATCGGCGAATACATAGTCCTGTACATTTTTCTTAGCCAGGTATGCCTTGGAAAAATCCTTGTTTTTTTCGGCTGTAAAGATTTCTGAATCGTAGGTACCATTTGTCTGGTTGTATGTGATGTCATCGACAATCATAGTCGCTTTTTCTTCATTAATCAGTTTTGTGACTTTGGAAATAAACTCTTCCGGGTTATTCTTATACATAGCGAATTTCGCAGGCGATATGCTTTTCAGGATGGCTACAACCGTTTTTCTAGTCAAATGTGTCCCCACACCAATTTTGCCAACAAGATCGTATTTGACTTGGCTGGTTTCTCCGCGTTTTAACTTGAAGGGACGGCTTTTTTCTGATACAAAACCATTACCTGATTTTATAGTCTCAGCTGACCAATCGTCGCCTTGCTTCCCTTTTGTTACGGTATACTGCAATTGAGAAACAAAGAGCTTCTCATCAATATGGCGAATGGCTTTTTGAATCAGCTCCTGACTATCAAAATCTACAGTATAGCTCCACTTATGGTTGATGTAGTGCCAAAGAGTCTGGAATTCTTTCTTATAGAAGTTATCATTCAACGCGTTTTCCTGAATTTTCGTCTGATGACCGTCATCAATCATATCATCCAGTGCATGTTCATCAAAAATACTCTGGACCAGTGCATGCACTCCCGCTGCCATACTCTTTATCTTGTCCGGAAGCGGAGCTAAGGTCTTGTTTTCTGCATCAGCACGATACGCATCTGTTACATGCCCATCTTCATCTATATAAGAGTTCTTGACAAGATAGAAATAAATCGCATTTGCCTGGTCACTAGTAATAGTCACCACATCGTCGCCAATTTTAATTCGCTTGCCTTGGAAATAGTCCACTGTAGCCTTTGTCGGACGTTCATACAGGTCGTCTTTGATTTCCTTTTGGAGAGAAGATACAAAGTCTTCATATCCGTCACTAGCGATTACCGTCAGCTGGTTGATTTTTTGTACTTCAGAGCCAAGAACGTGCTCGTCCATCCGTTCACCTGATTGATTGACGCAGATACGGAGGCCACGACCTACTTCTTGCCGTTTATTAGTGGTACTGTCTCCACCATGTTTTAATGTGCAAATTTGGAAGACATTTGGGTTATCCCAACCTTCCCGCAGCGCAGAGTGGGAAAAGATAAAGCGTACTGGGTTATCGAAGGAAAGCAATTTTTCCTTATCTTTCAGAATCAGTTCATAGGCTGATTCATCATCGCTGATGTCTGAGCCGCGCTTAATCTTGGAATCTACTTTATGACCTTTCTTGTCAATGCTAAAATAGCCCGCATGGGTAGCGTGTACATCAATATTCCGCAGATATTGTTCATATGGGGTATTGAACAATGTCAGATATTCATTCAAAATGGATGTATATTCTTCTTCAAACATCTGACCGTATTCCGAGTTGATTTCATTGCCATCGGCATCATACTTCCGATAATTCTCTACCTTATCGATAAAAAACAAAGACAGCGTCTTGATACCGCGGTTATACAATTCCTTTTCCTTCTCGAAATGAGAACGGATAGTTTCCCGAATCTGAACCCGGCGAATGTCCTTTTCGCTGACATCGCCCAGGACTTCACCCGTGTGGATTTCCGTGCCATTGGTAAAGGTCACGACGCCTCGAATCGGGTCAATATCATTGATATGATAGCCCTGATACTGTTCCATCTCTTTGGAAAGAGCATACAAATCATCATCGACTCCGACAATACGGGTTTCACGCTTGATGGATTTATCATATTTTATTTCAAATTCCAGTCGGGCCATGGGCGGCTTTTTCGGTGAAATGATAATGTTTTCAAGATACAGATAACCATCTGTCCCACGCAGGTTATGGATGTCAAAGCCTTTGACTTCAATCTTTTTGACCAGCTTCATCCGATACGCATCCAGGGCATCCAAGACGTAAACAAGGTCATGATGCTCTTTGTGAGTAGCAGAGTAATTCAGAGTAAACAGCGGATGAAACTCTTTCAATGATTCCTGCGTCTTTTTTCCGCCCATTTTCTGCGGTTCATCGAGAATCACAATGGGCCGGTTTGCGGCGATTACATCAATAGGCTTTCTTGAGCCGAAATCATCTCTTGCTGAAAAAATAATTCTAGCCGCCTTATCGCCGCCTCTGCCTTCTTTATTTTTCTCTTTATTAAATCCGGCATTGAAAGCCTGTACATTGATGATCATGACCGAGAGGTCTGCACTGGAACTGAAACTGTCGATATCGGTCAAATTCTTAGAGGTATAAACAAAGAAGCGGGCTTTCTTGCCATACTGTTCCATGAAATGGTCCCGCATGGTTTGAAAACTCTTCTGGACGCCTTCGCGAATCGCAATGGACGGAACGACGACGATGAATTTACTCCAGCCATATCGTTTATTCAACTCAAACATCGTCTTGATGTAGACATAGGTCTTCCCTGTCCCTGTTTCCATTTCTACATCCAAAGAACAAGCGCCTAAATGCTTTGCCAGAGAAGACGACTCCTTAATATTATTATCGTTTTGAACATCTCGTATATTGTTTAGCAGCTGATGTGAGTCAAGCGCTACTGGTGTATTCGAAAAACCAATGTAAAGGTCTTCATCAGAGACTTCCCAGTTAAAAAGATTTTTATCGCTCATCGTTGAACCCGTATCGCGGCGATAACTCATTTGATTCTGAAATGGCTGTCCGGCAAAAACTTTTACCACGCTGTCCACCGCTGCAGTCTGATAGTCTTGTATGGTAAATTTAAATTTCATCTCAGTCATCCTTTTCATCTCCCTGGGAATTTTCTATGGCCTGATCCGGATGCTGAGTATAGAAAATCGCTTTTTGCTTCTCAACTTCCTCTTTTAGCTGTTCTTTCGTTGGAAGATATGTCAAGTACTTCGACATAAAGAGTCTGTCATTATCATGCAGAACCGAATATCGTGCAATATCAGCATCCGTTTCAGAACATAGTAAAATGCCGATTGTCGGATTATCCCCTTCTTTGCACTTCAGGTCATCATACATCCTCACGTACATATCAATCTGCCCAACGTCTTGATGTGTAATTTTTCCCATTTTCAAATCAATCAGCACATAGCATTTTAATTCAATATTGTAAAAAACAAGATCAATATAGTAATCATCTGTTTCAGTTACAATATGCTGCTGTCTTGCAACAAAGGCAAAACCTCTCCCCATTTCCATTAAAAAATCACGGATGTGGGAAAGAATAGCAGATTCCAGGTCACTTTCCAGATACGAATCTTCATTTTTAAATCCCAAAAATTCTGCAATCACCGGGTTTTTAATTAATTCATACGTTTCTTTCTGATACTGAACCGTATGAGCCTTCATTTCTGCAATTACTGCATCCTTTTGAGGAGATTTCAGAAGCCGGTAATAATACTGGGTACTAATATTGCGATCCAGCGTCCGCGAGCTCCAGCCTTGTTCCGATGATTCACGTAAATACCAAATGCGGGCATCTTCGTCGCTGACTCGAAGGAGAGAGCGGAAATGTGTCCATGTAAGATTTGGCACGCATGCGTGCCAAATCTCGCGTTCCGGAAATAGGAGATAAAATTGTCTGTAATTCCGAAGATTTCTAGCCGTAAAACCTGACCCGAATTCTACTGTCAGGACAGCCGCCAGATTTTTAATCAGCGCTTTGCCATATTGGGCACGCGCCTTTCCTTTCTGTTCTTCTTCTACAATCCGTTTCCCAATATTCCAATACATATCAATCATCGCTTGATTGATAGATTGATACGCAGCTTTTCTTCCAGAAGCAATAAGCACTTCTAAATCTTTTATTAAGGAATGATATGAACTAAGATTCTTTTCCATTAAAGCACCTTCCTTACGGTCTGCGGACTATAAGTCATAAATATCTGTTCGAAGTTAGCCGCTACGCTGTCATCTGCCATGGAACTATCACGGAATACAGCATAATACGGATGCTGCTTGGCAATGGCCATTACTATTTCTTCGGTAACCTTTTCATCAAAGCAGGCAATCAGATAGCCGTTTTCTACAGAAAAAACTTTCTTCCCTGCAATAACCTTTTTCTCGATTTTTGAAGAAAGAAGAATTCCTAAATCCAACATAACCTGGAATAACAGATCTTCCGGCATCCGATCTTCTTTAATGTTATCGGCAAAAAGTTCCATATATGATTGTTTAATATCAGACGGTCTATAATAAACATCCTTCATGTTGGAAGAGTCCACCTTGAAACAGCGGAATCCGTAATCAATATCGGCGCCCGTTTCCTCTTTGATTTTCCTGCCAGCACGACGAATACGTTCTTCCCCGATATCACAGATCGTATTGTAACCAGCCTTACGCACTTCACTCTTTTCATCCGTAGCCTCTGGAAGCTGCACCATAATGTACTTACGATGACCACCATCTTCGGCATTCATCTTCATTACGGCGTGCGCTGTTGTGGCAGAGCCGGAGAAGAAATCCAAAATAATAGCAGAAGGGTCTTTTCGTATTGTCATTTGAAGAAAGTTTTCTATTAACTTAGACGGTTTTGGAAAATCAAAGGTACGAATACCAAACAAACTTGTAATCTCAGCAGTTCCTTGTGCTGTGTTAAATTGGTTTGATAATATTAAGTTTCTAAATGGAACTGTCCTTTCAATAATATGTCCCTCATTGTCAACATTGGCATACCGTTTGTTGTACACATTCCATAAATTTCCATTCTTCTTAAATTCAATAAATCCGTTTTCTATACCCCATTTTACCTTTGTTTTACTCCACAAATAATTCCATCCTTCTGAAGACCTGACCTCTCCACCACCAGGCCAGCGTAATGTTCCATCAGGCATTTTTATCGGAAAGTTTAAAGCTTCAGAATAATGAACTCCCACTCTTCGTCTATCCAATTTATCAAGGGAATACCGTCCTCTTTCAGATTCATATTCATCCGCCAACGTAAAATTCTCATTTTTTACTAGCTGTCCATTAAATGCGAACGCATTTCGATTTTTAGTGTATACAATAATATTTTCTGTAACAGTAACAATATCAGTTCCTGTGTTAGATCCAGCTGTTGATTGCCATATTAAGTTACTAATAAAATTACGTTCTCCAAAAACTTCACTGCATATATTTCGTAAATTTGCTTGCTCATTATCATCAATACTAATGAATATAACCCCATCATCAGACAATAAATCTTTCGCCAATTTCAATCTCGGATACATCATATTAAGCCAATCGGTATGGAAACGTCCGTTGGTTTCCGTATTTTGCACCATACGGTTCCCATCTTCATCCTTCTGCCCGCTATTATCTGCGTAGTCAGCTGCCTTTTGTATACGATTATCCTTATATATAAAGTCATTTCCCGTATTGTATGGTGGATCAATATAAATCATCTTCACTTTGCCCAGATAGGTTTCCCGAAAAATTTTCAGGGCTTCCAAGTTATCCCCTTCAATATAGATATTTTCAGAGTCTACCCCCCCCAATTTTCCGTCTCGACCTACTGATTTTTCCTGTTCCAGGCGAAGTGTCTTCGTAGTTGGTTCATTAGCCAGAACAATGGATTTTTTCTTATCTGGCCAAGTAAACTGGTAGCGTTCCTGGCTTCCATCTACTACCCTGGCATTAATTTCCTGTGTAAGGATATCTTTATCTATAGCTCTTACGACGTTACCATGCTCATCAACGGTCTCTGTCACAGCATCGGGGAATAAAGCAGTCAGTTTCTGATAGTTCTCCTCTGCTATATCCGATGTATGCATTTTAAGCTTTTCCATTTGTGATTTCCTCCAACTGTGTTTTATATTTCCGTAGTTTGGTATATAGTGCGAACCGCTTTTTAGGTTGCTGTTCTTTCCATGCTGCTTTTTCCGTTTTTTGAATCAGTTTATTCAACCGATTCATTTCATCCTGTATTTTCAACTGTTCATCTATGGGTAGTTCTTGTCTCTGCAGCACCTCTTCTGAAGAAATGGCAATTTGCCGTACCAGATTATCCCATATCTCTTCCAACGTATTTCCTTGAAGTACCAGGGAAAGGTCATTTTCCTTCATCCAGGCCGTGCAATAGAGTTTGCGGTGATACACAGCCAGCTGGCAACATTCTCCATACATAAGCAAAAAAACGAGCTTATGAGGATTCTGTCTGGCAATAGTCTCCACAATTTTTCCATCAAAATTCTGCTTTTTAAGACGCAGAGATAACAGCAAAATTTCCTTTATATCACTTTTATTTTCCAGATTCAGATTGCGCTGAGTCAAACTGTTTTCGACTTGAATCTGCTCTACGTCAGACACAAACCGGGCTTTCAGCGTTGCCGTAAGTGATAGATGCTGATAAAACGCTTCTTTCGGAAGTCTCCGGCGAACCACCGTGCTTTTCGGAAAGTCAATCATTCATTTCACCACCATAAAACAAATCAGTTCAAAATCATCCAGCCCGGAGAATCCCATGGACTGAAACGTAGTCTCTCCCGAAGAAAAGAAGCTGTCAATATCTTCTTCCTCTTTCGTTTCAATAATCGATTCGATAGCCGCTTCAAGGAGTCTGGAAACGGTTCCCATGTTCCGGCCATCTTTTGTTTCTTTGTTAAAGATATGGCACAGTTCCTGAATGGGAACCTTCTTCCCTTTAGCTATATGCCGCATTTCGTCCAGCGTATCTTTTGGCTGTAAGTGATTGGTAATGATTTCCCCATGACTGCCAACATATGCCATATAGAACGGATGAAGCCGGTTCTGATTCTTGATGTTGATTTTCGGGTTCACATTCTTCAATACGAATATCACGCCCGGCTTAGTGCCCTTTGCCACGGCATGGATGCCAAGCGGTATATGCTCTATATCTGGATGGTCCTTCATATAAGCAAGCAGGTCCATGCGGAAGTCATTGAGTCCTAAATCGGTAATAGAGACGCCGCTTGTCATATCTTCCAAATCCACAACTGCTTCCTGCAATTTTTTCAACTGCTCTTTACGGTAGGCCAAATCGCCTTTTTCATCCTGATTGATCAGGTCATCGTCACCGGTCGAAGTCATGACGGAAATCCGCATCCTCGTTTCGACTCTCGCCTTCAGGTTGATATATTCGTCCAGCGTCAAGTCAGGCCAGAAATTCACCAGCTGAATAACCTTGTTCTGACTGCCGATACGGTCGATTCGCCCGAACCGCTGAATGATACGGACGGGATTCCAATGAATGTCATAATTGATGCAATAATCACAATCTTGCAGATTCTGGCCTTCAGAAATGCAATCCGTGCCAATCAGGATATCAATGTTTTTATCCTTATCTGCGGGATAGAGAATATCCCTATCTTTTGATATAGGAGAGAAGCAGGACAATACATGATTCATATCTGCCTTGAAATGGGGAATTGTCGTCCTGCCTTCAATGCTGCCCGTAACAAGCGCCGTATGAAGGCCCATCTCTTTGACTTTAGGCGCTATATTTTCGTAAAGGTATTCTGCCGTATCGGCAAAAGCCGTAAAAATAAGGATTTTTCGATTGTCCGGGTTAATGGGAGCCGCTTCCTTTTTCTGAATGACTCGAATCAGTTGATTCAGTTTATAATCGTATTCCGGAGTAATATCTTTCACCATGCCGATGAGCAGGAAAAGCGTTTCCAAATCTGCTTTAATGTCACGCTGCCATGAAATATAATCCATATCGCGTAAATCAATTTGTATCTTTTTCCCTACAGAAAAGAAATCTGTATTCTGATCGTCTTCATCAAAATCTGCGGCTGCTCCAGACAAATCATCCATTTCGCTTAGATTTCCCTGCCCATTCTTTATGAAGGTATCGATAATCTGGTTCGTTGCATAAAGATACTGGTATACCCTTTGTACCGTCAGCAGGAAAGAATGAACAGAGCTTTCCATGCGCTTTAAGAGGTTGATGCTCATGAGGCGCTGGATACCTGTTTCACGACCTTTTCGGAAGTTCTCCGTTTCCTCTTTCGACAGGTACTTGGACAGCTTGCTCGGCAAAATGAACTGCGTAGGCGTATAAATGGTAAGATTCAATTCAGACAGACATTCGTAGACTTCTTTATAATTGATAGCCCCTTTCCGGTCCGTCAATTTAGGATACAAGGAAATGGGCTTATTCCTTGTCGGAAAAGTCCCGATATCTGTTGTATCATAATAGGTCTGTATGTGGTGGCGGGATCTGGCAATGGTAACAGAATCCAGTACTTCAAAGAAGTCAAAATCTAGTTGGGAAAGCAAATTTTTCGTAGTCCTTTCTTTTTCCGGGAGCTTGCACCATGCGTTATAGACGCGCTGAGCCTGGCGAAAAATCGTATCGATATCTGACTTTATCTTTAGCTTTTCATTGAGCTCTTCCGGATTGCCTTCATAGGCAAGGGCCAGCTGATTCCGCAAATCATAAAACCGGTTATTGACAGGTGTAGCAGAAAGCATAAGCACTTTAGTACGGACTCCCGGCCTGATTATACGGTTCATAAGGCGCATGTAGCGGTTTTCTTTTTCGCCACCGTGCGTATTGGTACCATTACCATTCCGGAAGTTATGGCTTTCGTCAATGACTACTAAATCATAGTTTCCCCAGTTGATACGGTCGATGGGAAGCCCGATGGAAGTCATCCCCCTATTACGGGAAAGGTCTGTATGATAGAGCACATCGTAACGGAAACGGTCTGCTGCCAATGGATTATTTACCAGATTGCCGCGATAAGTCATCCAGTTTTCAGAAAGTTTCTTGGGACAGAGAACAAGCACATTTTTATTACGGCCTTCGTAATATTTAATTACGGCCAGTGCAGTAAAAGTCTTTCCCAGCCCTACACTGTCGGCCAGAATACAGCCATTGTATTGTTCCAATTTATTAATAATGCCAAGGGCCGCATCCTTCTGGAAATGATAAAGCTTGTTCCATATTACACTATTCTTGAATCCCGTAGCTTCATTGGGAAGGACATCTTCCGAAATATCATCGAGAAATTCGCTGAAAATATGATATAACGTCATGAAATATATAAGCTCCGGCGCATTTTCCTGATAGACTGTAGAAATCATATCGATAACTTCGCTTGTCACATCGGTAAGTTTCTCTTTATCCTCCCAGATGGTATTAAAAAGATGCAAAAATTCCTTGCTTGCCGGATTTTCAAAGCGTGTCACCATGTTACTGATATTATTGCCCCGCTCACAACCCAGGCCGACTGTCGTAAAAGAATTCACAGGCATATAGGTATAAGTATCTTCCGGATTTTCTACAACAAGAAAATTGTTCATGCCTTCCCAGGTCTTATTGGAACGGAATGTCGCCTTCTTGCGCATCCATTCTGCACATTCCTTGGCTACCGCTTTCTGTTTCAGTTCATTCCGGAGGCGGACTTCAAATTCCGTCCCATACAGACCCTTTTCGCGATTCAGTCTCGGAATATAGAATTCTCGTCTTTCCTTGGGCGTTTTTTCTGCAATGAAAGTGGGAGACGTAAAAATGAACCGGAATTCATCACAATGTTCCAGCTCATGTTTAAGTGCCTGATATGCATAAATAGAAAAACATGCCGCTGCCACAGACACCTTGCTTCCAGATTGTATTTTCTTGACAAGATCATCTTTTACGACCTTAGTAGTGTTATTGAATATTTCCATTTATTGGCTCCAGTATCTTTATCCATAAATTCTTTTTAATACACATCATATTACAGTTTTTTATCTCCGAAGTTAATATTTCCCATTTTAACCAATATAACACAATTATAAATCCTATAGTTGCTATATACAAGCAACCCGCTTCAAAATGAACAGTCGGAGTTTGTCAACTATACCAGCGGGCCATACGTAACGAAACCATCTATCATATATGGTTATATTTCTTCTTACAAACGGACACAGCTTATCGATAAACTGCATGAATTATCCTGATTCCAGACCAGCTATGAGTTCATGACCAAAAGAATAATACGAAGCGTCGTAAAGAATTCAAAACCATTAACTAAAAAATATAGCATATATGGAGACTAAACAAAAATACTCGCAAAGCCCATTACCACAGGCCTTGCGAGTATTTTTGTTATTTTAAAAGTATCAAAGATAGTATAGCAACAAAATAAGTATTTTTTACCAGAGTGCCAGAATTCAATATAGAATTTATCGATATTCGAAATTGATAACATCATTTAAAGCGTAAAATCTTATATTTCAGCCCATTAAACAGAATGACATCATCCACATGTGCCTGGATACAAGCCTTTGCAAATGATGTAGGATGACCTGTTCCTGGTTTTTCCAAATAAAAAACTTTTTGAATGCTATCGCCATTATTGGAAATTTCTAAAACGACCACTGATTTACACCCTGTCCAATTTTTTTTATTGACGCAAGAGTTGATTATGGGCTGGCTTGTCTTTTTCTGTTTTTTCTTTTTTTTATTTTTACCCTTCTTGTTCCATACAGGCGTAGCAGTAATGGTCTTCTGTATCAACATTTGTTGAGGAATCTTATATGTTTTTTCAGAAACAGGCTTCCCGTATTCATAATAACCACAATAACCTGGGTTGCATCCGACCGAAAAGTCAGGAGCAGCCACATTACAACAACACTTTTTATCCATATCATAAAATTTACATGTTTTTTTCTACGTCCCGGAGTATACATATTAGGTTCATATTCAATATGCCAATTTCCTTCCAACATTCCCTTAGGATGTCGATTGCTCATAAAATTTTACTTCGATTCTTTGTTGATTTCCGCATTCCTTTCTAAATACATTCGTCAAAGCATAGCAAAATTCCTGCAATCCGGATAATCGACATCCAGGGTAGAACGTTTTGCCCTTTCAAAAAAGGAAACATTACGTTATGGTAAAATTTAGAACTAATTATCTACTAAAAACAAGGGAATAGTCGATTGATTAAGGGAATCACCTTGCCCATGTTTTCCTTTTCATACACCCACGACCTTAGGTGTACGCAAACAAAAAAAATAACCACGCGGCTCGTAAACCGCGTGGTTATCATATTCTTTATGGTGGAGATAAGGAGGATCGAACTCCTGACCTCTTGCATGCCATGCAAGCGCTCTCCCAGCTGAGCTATACCCCCATGTCGTGACTACAAGGGAGATTATAGCATTTACTGATTTTCTTGTCAAGGCAAAATTTGAATCCGCCGGGAACTTCCCTGTTCAGTCTTTCCAGTCTTCTGACAGTGTCGGAAGGGGAACGGCCTCATGTTTCCTGTGTTCGTCTCTTTTTTCTGCCGTCAGGCCCAGATCGTGACGGATCCAGTCACGGAGATCATTCCAATTGGCCCAGTACTGGCTCTTTTCTCCTTCCAGAGCCTTTGTAATATCGGCCAGAGCCGTCCTGTTTTTGTGACTTTTCCATTCACACCAGGCTTTCTGGGCATAGAGCTGGCTGCGAAAGGCCTGCTGCAGAGATCCGTGTCCCTCTGTATCCAGATACTGCAATGCTTTCCCCAGATAGGAAGCCGCTTCTTCATATCGTCCGGCCTGTATGAGCAGCAGAGCATAGTCCGTATTTCCTCTGGCCGGATTCATATCCTTAGCCAGCCAGTCTGCATACCGGGCCAGTCCTTCTTCCGGTTTTCCGCCGTAAATAGAAAGCCAGCTTGCATAATATACTTGTTCCCGGGCCGGGATATACGTCCGGTCGGCTTGTTCCAGCCAGTGCGCCGCTTCCAGAGGACGCCCCTGGTTATATTCCAGCAAGGCCAGATTCCAGCAGAGCCCTGCGTCATGCGGCGACAGGGAGACAGCCCGTTTTAATTCATCGCAGGCTTTCCGTTCATTTCCCTGTAAAAGCCAGTTATAGGCCCGCAGCGCATGAAGATGGGCATTATCCGGTTTCAGCCGCAGCGCTTCCTCACAGGCGGCCGCCGCCCGTACATAGTCCTGCTGCTGGTCTGCCCAGGCAGCTTCCATGACCGGACGACGCAGTAACGGATCCTGTGCTGCCTCATTGGCTGCCCTGTAAGTCAGGTCTTTCAATATGCCGTCCCGCCAGACAGTGGCGACCTGTACGGTTTTCGGCCAGGCTTCGGGCAAATGCAGTTCTTTATGCATTTCCTGCCTGTGCTCTGCTTCTGTCAGCATACGCTGCTGCCGTTCCCCGGCATCCTTTGGAAGCGGTGTCGTCATAACTTCTTTCAGGATATTCTCCAATGCCTGATTTCCTATTCCCCAGGTATTCATAGCATACCGGACATAGCCGTCACGATCAATAAAAATCAATTGCTCCATATTGCCCAGCTTGCCATATGAGTCCTGGTCGGTATAGAGTTTTGGCAAATCAATATCCCAGTCCTGCAGTTCCTGAAACCGGGACTGATTAGGCGTGGCCGGGAAAACGATGTAGAAATCGGCACGCCCTTTATATTTCTTCTGCATGTCCTGCATAAATTGCAGTTTCTTATCCAGCTGGATGCTGTGAGAAATGGGCTGGGCCATGTACAGCAGTGCAGCCCGGTGATTTCGTCCGATCGCAGACGTAGCTTCCTGTGTTTTCATATCGTGCAATACTACTGGCGGCATCCGGTCTCCCGGGCGGACACCTTTTTCCATCATTCTACCAGACTGTCTTTTTGCCATCCCGGACACGCTCATGCTGACAGGCTGCCCTGTAACCTTCGCATCTGCCGCCGGTCCTGCCTCTGCAGCAGCGCACAGGTTTCCCGTATACAGCGACAACGCTACCGCCATCACCGTCATCGTGACGGACCATCTTCCCACATACCTCATCTCCTCTGAATTATGCAAATTACAATTTGTATGATATTCAAAGTATACCATAGCCAGCTAACCACTGGCTATACATTGACTGGCCTTTATTTTTTCCTCGACGAGACTTGAAAAATAATGGTAAACGATTATAATATAACTATGTCTCGCGGGATTATAGCTCAGCTGGTTAGAGCGCTACGCTCACATCGTAGAGGTCGAGGGTTCGAGTCCCCCTAATCCCACCATAAGAATGAACAGGCAGCTTCTGTCAAAAGGCAGGAGCTGTTTTTTTATATTCTCATTCAGGGACTGTTATACTATAACACATCTTTTTACTGATATTAATAGTAATTTGCATGTATTCTTATCCTGTTCTCCGTTCTAACATGCCATTTTGTCATTTGTTTTTGAGCTTTTATTAAAAATTTTCTGATATGAATAACTGTATCGGGTGCTATGAGGATTTCTATCTTTATTTTTTTCTGTTCATACTGTATCATATGTCTTGCACACAAGAGATGTGCCTGTAAAAATTCCCAATAAGAAAGAGGTAACCAACCATGAAAAACGTAAAATGGACACATAGCATCGCCGTATTAGCTCTCGTTATCGCCGCTGGATTCGCTTTTGCCAATGGCAATGTACAGGCTACTGCCAGCACCCAGGCTGCCAAGGCAGCGGTTCATCAGGCTTCGCCCGTTGTCACCAACGGCTTTGCCAACTCATATGCCCAGAGCACTCATCACACCAGCCTCTACTAAGAATCCGTGCATGACCAAAAAAAGCTGCTCCCAGGCAGCTTTTTTTGATTGAAATACACGGAGAGACGGCTCTGTAACCGGATAAAATCATGCACAGCGGCTATGCAAATTATAGCTATCTTATATTTTCTTTTTATGAAAAAGTATTGTACAATACAGTCACTCAAAGGGTTATTGTATTTATAAAGGAGCTAATTCATCATGAAAAGCGTAAAAATCTGTGCTATTGCCTGCATCATTGCCGTTGCCGCTGTTGCTGGTACGGCTTTCGCCAATTATGGCAATGCTACGAACGAAAATTTCAGCAGCCAGGTCGTATACAATTACACAGCCTATGGCAAAATGATTACAGAAGCTGCATTGAATAGATAAGAAATAAATCAGATTATAAAAGGGCGCCAGTTCAGTACTACTGCTGGCGTCTTTTTTCGTGCCCATCTGTACAAGGGAAGGCAAAACGTCTACAATAAGGATATCTGCCATATTTTTCCATGACAGAAAGGAGCCATTACTATGAGTTTAGCCGCAAATACTGCTGATACAGCCCAGAACGCGGCATCTGCTGTAAAGGCAGATGTGCAGAGTCAGGTCAGCCAGAGCGTCTCTGCCCTGGATCAGTTAAAAGAATTTTTATTGAACCACGGTCCCGATGTCATTTATGCCATCATCATCTTTATTGTCGGCCGTTATATCGCCAAGGGATTCAAAAACGTAGCCATCCGCATGATGACCCACGCCAATTACGATCATACAGTCATTACCTTCGTCAGCCAGATGATTTATTATGCCATCATGGCCCTGGTCATCCTTTCGGCTCTCAATAAAGCGGGAATCCCGACCGATTCGTTCCTGGCCGCATTCGGCGCCTTTGGCCTGGCCGTCGGTCTGGCAATGCAGAGCAATTTGTCCAATTTTGCTTCTGGCCTGCTCATCCTGATTTTCAAGCCGTTCAAAGCCGGTGACTGGGTATCGATTGGCGGCGTTGAAGGCAGTATCAAAGGAATCCAGATGCTGAATACCGCCGTTATCACGAAAGACAACAAAACCGTATTTATCCCCAATTCTGTCATTACATCCAATCAGGTCATCAATAGCTCCTATCAGGATGAACGGTACATTTCCTTCCTTTTCGATATTGGCTATGACAACGACCATCATAAGGCAATCGCCATCCTGAAGGATATATTCCACTCAGACAAGCGGATTCTGAACGCCGATACGATGGAAATCGGCATCAAAGAGTTCGCCGATAATTCCGTACGCATCGCCGCCTTTCCCAAAGTCGCCAATGCCGACTATCTGCCTGTATTCTATGATACCATGTCCCGCGTCAAAGATGCCTTTGATGAAGCCGGCATCGATATTCCTTTCCCGCAGCGTGTCGTTTATGTCCGGGAAGAAAAGAACGAAGATTAGTATATAAAAGAGGTATCGTTATGTCTGTATTCCGCACATTGTCTTTATCTGTCCTGATTGCTCTTTCCTGCGTTCCTGTGCTGGCCCGCACGCCAGCAGCTCCTGTCAATGCGTCCCATGCCACGCGGACTGCTGCCCATGCCAAAGCGGCTGCGTCTGAACTTCCCATGGTGCAGGGCATCCCACTCGACCAGATCCGGGAATTGTACGACCAGGAACCGCCACATATTATTTCTCATTACACAGAAGAACAGCCGGCTTCACTGCGTCCGGTCCTGCGCTGGGATAAGGTAAAAGGAGCCGTATCCTACGAAGTAGAAATCACGCCTCCTCAGATGCCGTCCCAGACGATCCGTCATATTTTCGTCCCCGGGTACAACGCCGTCCTCCCGGCCAATACGCCGAAAGGTACAGCAACATGGCGGGTCCGGGCTCTCGATTTCGATTATAATCCCATTACGGCCTATTCACCGGAAGAACCGATGTACGTGGACCCGCAGCAGCAGGTCCCGCTTTACCCTCATCCGCTCAGCAAATTCAATACAGGAAATGGTACGACTCTTCTCTACCCCGTATATAACTGGGTTCCCGTCACCGGAGCCGCATCCTATAAAGTAGAAATCCTCACCAGCCCCGATGTCTCACCGGATCAGGATGCCCCGGACGATCTGGTCATGGGCCGTGGTACCTCCCACTGGTTCGACTGGTATGATGACAGTCCCCGTATGTCCACCCAGCCCTTGTACTGGCGAGTCCGCGCTTATACCAAAGGCGACCAGCCCCTGGGGGTATACTGCCCGCCCCAGACAATGACGATCAATCCGGATAAGCCTTATACCGTAGGTACACTGGGCGACAGCATCACCCACGGTGGCGGTGACTTATCCTATTCTCCGTCAGACTGGGAATTCAGTTACCAGCACTACCTCGATTTTGACACCATCAATCTGGGGGAAAGCGGCGATACGAGTGAAATGACGAAGGAACGCTTTGAAAGGGATGTGCTCCCGTTCCATTTGAAATATCTGATCATCATGACCGGCAGCAACAGTCTTCGTGGCTGGACTAGTGCTGATGATGTCATCAGCGACCTGGCCGCTATTAAAGAAAAATGCCTCGACCATGGCATTCAGCCTATTTTCCTCACCCTGCCACCCATCAATCCGGCCAATATCAAAAAAGCCTTTGACGAACCGACGGCAGAAGACTGGCAGGAACGCTTCCAGAAAGTCAATGCCTGGATACGGCAGCAGCCCCATATCGACCTGGCTGCTAAAATTCCGGAAGATCGGGAGCTCCCGACCGCTCTGGGTATTGATGGCATCCATCTGAACAGTACGGGCAAACAGCTTATGGCGCAGGCCATCAACGAACAATGGGCTTCGGTGACAGGAGAAACTCAATAAAACTCAATAAAAACAAAGAACCGGCTTTTTTCTGTACATATCGTGTACGGAAAAAAGCCGGTTTGTCATTGTAATATCCGCGAAATAAGCAGAGCTATGCTTCGTCCATGATGACGGCAACCGATCCGTCTTCGCTTACGGCACGGCAGGCATTTTCATAGACTTCGATAAATGCATAATTGCCATGGAGGGCAAGGCCTCTGGCCTTTTCCATATATTCCGGCAGCGGTTCGCCCTGCTTGTAATGTTCGATGATATTTCCCGATATATCCAGCGTATGGACTTCATAGGGATCCCCCAGGTAGCACCGGGATACGATGCCCATCAGTGTGCCCCGGATGGCGATTTCCGGAAATTCATCTTCTATGATTTTCATGAGCTTATCGAGCAGTTCCGGACTGAGATGAGCTCCCCCGGCATCGAGCCGGCGCAGGGCGTCACAGTATTCCCGTGAGCGGGGCCTGCGCAGCAGAAGTGCCAGTTTTCCTGCATCCATCTGTTGTCTGCTCTGAGCCCGGCGCGGTGTCACCGAAAGCCGCGTATGGCTTTCGGTTTTCGTATCAGTCTGCGTCCGGGGACGCAAAATAAAACGTGCCAATTCTATCACTCCCTTAGTGGCGTGTCAGGACGCGCCGTACGTGGAGACGGTCCGCCTGTGGCAGTGTTTCTTCTCCGATTGGACGGCCAGAAGCCGGCACGGCCCGTTCCCTGCCCCAGTCACGGATAGCTTCTATTTTTTCCGGGCTGGTCTTCGACAGGGGGACGACATTTTCAAAGGTCGAAATGACATCGTCATCACTCAGTTTTCCATTTTCATCAGCCAGCTGGTGATAGGCCAGCTCCCGGACGGTGGATTCCAGATCGGCGCCGGTAAAGCCGTCGCTCAGTTCCACCAGTTTATCTGTAAATTCCGGAACGGCTGCCAACCGGGCATGGAGATATTTGGAAAAATACAAGGCCAGGATTTCCCGTCGTTCTTCCGTCGTCGGCAAATCGACGAAAAAGAGTTCATCAAACCGGCCACGGCGCAATAACTCACTGGGAAGCATAGAAACATCGTTGGCCGTAGCTACGACAAATACCTGTTTTTTACATTCCTGCAGCCAGAACAGGAACTGCCCTACCATGCGGGTCGATACGCCGCCATCATTGGACGAGCCGGCGCCGGAAAGGCCTTTTTCGATTTCATCGATCCAGAGGATGCACGGCGATACATTTTCTGCCGTCGTAAGCGCATCTTTCAACTGCTGTTCCGACTGGCCTACATAGCTGCCCTGGACCGTAGCGAAATCAAGGCGGTACAACGGCAGCTGCCAGTTCGCTGAAATAGACTTGGCCGACATAGATTTGCCGCATCCGGGAACGCCGACGAGGAGGATACCCCGTGGTGGCTGCAGATGAAGCTGGCGCATCTGTTCCCGTTTTTCTGGCCGCAGGAGCGCTTTCTTTTCATCAAGCCAGTTGCGAAGCCCCTGCAAGCCTCCTACGTGTTTCATATCAGGATCAACATCGATTTTTTCCAGGCCGGAAATATTGGAAAAGAGGCGGTTTTTGGCAGACCGCACTTCGGCCATGTCTTCATTGCGGATTTCTCCATTGGCGACGAGAGCGGCCATGACATTTTCTGCTTCGATCTGGGTAACACCGGCCAGCGTTGCCGCCGCATCACGCATTTCCTCTTCGCCCCATTCAATGGGCATTTCCTGCCGGTAATCGTCGATGAACCGTTTGACGATATCATACATTTCGTCTTCTCCGGGCAGGTCCAGGCTGACGATGAGTCCATGGCGCTGCAGCGTATTCCAGACGGGCTTATTGGTCAGGACAATCAGGCAGGTGCCGTGTTCGACCGCCAGATTGACCACATCGAGGAGACGCTGGGCATCAGATGTATCACTGCTGATATCTGAAACTTCGGTCAGCACCAGTGTCTGGTTGTCCCGGTGCTGGGTCCGCATCATATCGGCCACAAAATCAAGGGCCGATACAAACGATACGGCCCCTTCATCGACAGCATCACCGGTGCGGATATCGTAAATCCCGCGGGAAAAGGTATGGACGAAAAAACTGCCTTCGTCAATCATCGTATCCTTTACCATTTCTTCGGCAATATCCTGCAGCAGCCCCAGTATACGGCTGCGTTCAATCGTATTGACAACAATCAGCGGAATTCTGGCAATGAGATACCGCTTCAATTGCTTTTTGCATTCCATCTTATTACTCATGGTGTCTATCTGCTCCCTTTATTCCGGCGGCGCAACAGCAGGGCCAGTTCACCGCTCGGATCCTGCCGGGCTGATTCGTCCAGAGCTTCATCCATCGCCTGGCATGTTTTTTTGATTTCATCCTGCAGCATTTGTTTTTCTTTGTTGGGCAGACACTGCATCTGGCTTGCCTGAAACAGCAGATCCAGATCCCGGTCCAGTTGTTTCAAAGCCTGTTCTATGGGGATTTCATCGTCCTGGGCCTTGCGGAAACGTTCTCCTATATAGTCAAACCGGGCGTTGAACGCTGCCATGAGGCGGCTGGCAAACCGTCCGGCAACGATATCGCACCAATGGAGCCGTCCCTGTTGCATGGCCGGTATGGTTTCCTCATCATCCCGGCCAGCTGCAAAGTCCTTCAGAAGAGGGATCCATTCTGCATAAATACCTGGTACTCTGCTCATTCCCGATACCTCCGTACGACACCGCGGGGAGGGAGAAGATCCCAGTCCGGAAGCCCTGTGATACACTGGGAATGTACCGTTTCATTTCCTGCCGGACTATTCTGTGCCGGTTCTGCAGTTTCTGCTGCCGGCTGTGGTGGCTCTTCCTGCGGCCGCCTGATCTGTATATGCCTGCGCCCGGACGGGCGCCTTATATCTTGTCCTGTTTCCATAGATAATACCTCCTATACGCGTATCCGCCGCGCACTTGTCTGATTGCGACGGACATAGTCCGATACCGAAAGGCCATCGAGGAATGCATGCAAATCCTTCTGCCGTTCCATACCTTTCGTATAGTAATCGTAGAAATCAGCTGTTTCTGCCATACAGCGGCAGATACAGTTTTCTTCTTCCCAGGCATATTGTTTGAATTGTTTCTCCAGTTTCCGCCGTATACCAAAAGTTGCGTAATATACTTTAAAAGACAGCCCTGCCAGAATCAACACACAGACAGTAATAAAGATATACTGATGGCTGGCGTAGGCTGATGTAATCGCGTTCATCAAAAGAGCCGTAATCCCCGCCAGGATTGCCGTCACAATCAGGCCGCCTATCGGCCCGGCAAAAGCCATGCAGAGCAGGGCCACCCCTGCCAGCAGCATAAAGGGGTGATTATCCAGGACCCAGCCGCCGCCATAATACAGAAGGGCTCCGCCACCGATAATGCAGAACAGCATGGCAAACACGGTCCATCCCGGCCGGTGCTTGCTGAGTTCTTCCTTCTGCCAGGCATCAATAATGGTATGTAATGCCGAGAGATGATCCCGTTCATTTCTCCCGTCTATGGAATGGAAGGTCAATTTATCTGTATGTCCTTCATAAGACAGATTCGAAAAAAATTCAAAGGAATCGGGGAATTTCTGGACCGTTTCCCCCTGCGCATCGTCAGCAGCACTGCGGATCCAGTCTTTCGACGACGCTATCGCATACTGTCTCAGGGATATAGCCGCCTTTTTTCCGTCATCGAGGCACCAGTCCGTAAGCCAGGAAATATACGGCTTATATACGGGTTGCCGCTCTCCTTCGGAACGGTCGGCATCAATAAATCGTTCCAATAAAACACTTCTGGCCTGTTCTTTGGGTACCGACACTTCATCATCGGCTATGAGTTTCTGCAGGTCATCCAGAGCCTTCCCAGGCAGATGCGCGCCCTGCAGCAATTCTTCTACGCTGGCCTTGGGAGCCTTTTTTAACAGTTTGAACTGTTCGTCTTCACTCAGAGTAATGGAACTCCGTTCCTTATCAAACCAGTCATGCCAGGTCTGAATCTGCTGCTGTATGAGCCGGGCATCCTGACACTGCCCGTTTTTCCATCCATCGAGCAAGTCTTCCACCTGACGCGATCCGGACATGTTCATCAGCCCGTCCGTATATGCTTCCATACAGTACTGGAAATGACCTGCCAGCGACGAACCATCCTGCAGTCCCAGATACCGTACCAGCCAGACATCTGCCGCATGGTCCCGTTCTTCCCGCAGGGAAAGAAGGAAAAAGAACAACGACGTCTTCTGGTCGTCTGCCTGCAGTGCCCGTTGCAGAGCCTGCTGCGCTTTCACCCGGTCATCAATCAGCCAGCAAATCAGTGCTGCCAATCCATACGCCATCCAGTAATCATCGGCCGAAACGAGCAGTTCTTCCGCTTTCTTTTGCAACGTTTCTCTCGTCAGCAGCCCTGTATCCATATTTTTCAGTATACCCTGGGTCATTACCCGGACATCCCGGCTGGACAATAAAGCCGTCCGCGATGCGTACCCTGATTGTCCATATGCTGTCACACTTACGCGCCCCCTGAACTATAGTATAACTATGTTATATTATACAAGATGTTCTTCTGCAAAAAAAGTGCCTCCCCTTATTCCATCAGTAATTTTTCTGAGCCTTTTCTATTTTGGAGACTACAAAACAGGAAAAACATGCTATAATGCTAATTATCATTTTTTATTATTCCCATCGAGGTGAAACCATGGACTCTCATTCTCCTTCCGCCGCCGTTCATCCTGTAGACGAAATGCTGCCATACGGCAAGCTCTTTGCTTTCGGTCTCCAGCATGTTCTGGCCATGTATTCCGGCGCCGTTGCCGTACCGATTATCCTGGCACAGGCCATGCACCTGCCGCCGGAACAGCTGATCCACCTGATTAATGCCGATTTATTTACCTGCGGCATCGCCACCATCATCCAGACGCTGGGTTTCTGGAAAGTAGGCGCCCGCATCCCTATGATTCAGGGCGTTACCTTCGCCGCCGTCACTCCCATGTGTCTCATCGGTGTCCAGCATGGGCTGCCGGTCATGTACGGCGCCATTATCGCTGCCGGTCTGGTGACCTTTCTAATTGCCCCGTTCTTCAGCCGCTTCATCCGCTTCTTTCCTCCCGTCGTGACCGGTACGATCATCATGATCATCGGGATTACCCTCCTGCCCGTATCCGTCATCTGGATTGGAGGCGGTGGCAGCACCAGTGACCCCGCCTTTGCCGGTCCTATGAATCTCTTTCTGGCCTTTGTCACCCTTTCTATCGTTATCGTCCTCTACCGTTACGGCAGAGGATTCGTCAGTAACATCGCCGTCCTTCTCGGTCTGATTGGCGGTACGATCATTGCTACGGTTTTGGGCCAGACGAATTTTGCTGAAGTCGGCCGCGCTGGCTGGGTTGGTATCGTCACGCCCTTCTCATTCGGCTTCCCCGCCTTCGATATCGGTTCTATTCTATCGATGATCGTCGTCATGTTCGTCACCATGGTCGAAACGACGGGAGACTGTATCGCAATCGGAGAAATCGTTGATAAGCCTATCGGCCGCAAAGATCTAGCACGCTGTCTCCGCGCAGACGGCCTGTCCACAGTCATCGGTGGTATTTTCAACAGCTTTCCCTATACGGCATTCGCCCAGAATGTGGGCCTCATTGCCCTGACCCGTGTCAAAAGCCGGTTCGTCGTCACCGCTTCCGGTATCATCCTCATCGGGCTGGGCCTGTTGCCCAAAATGGCAGCTGTCGTCGCCTGCATTCCCAACTCCGTACTGGGTGGTGCCGGTATTGCCATGTTCGGCATGATCATCGCCAGTGGCGTCCGTTCCCTGTCGAAAGTAAAATTTGAAGGTACGTCCAATCTGATGCTCGTCGCTATCAGCATCGGCGTCAGCATGATTACCCTCACGGTGCCCAATTTCTTCCATGCCTTTCCGGCCTGGTCCCAGATTGTCCTTCACAGCGGCATCACCCTGGGCAGCATTACAGCCGTCGTTCTCAATATCATATTCAACGGTGTCGGTAAAAATGAGGAATCATAATCTTTCCATCTGAACCGCACTGAAAAAAGAGACAGCCCCCATGACTTCACATGTCATGTCGTGGCTGTCTCTTCGTCTATAAGAAACAAGTCCTGATGCCTGACAAATTCCCTTACAGAGCTTCAACGAATTCCTGTATCCGCTTCAATCCTTCCCGGATGTTGGCTTCGCTCGTCGCATAGGACAGGCGGATGAATCCTTCGCCATTGCTGCCAAACCCCGTGCCGGGGACGGTGACGACGTGTTTTTCATCGAGGAGGCGGTTGCTGAATTCTTCCGACGAAAGCCCTGTGCCGGTAATATTGGGGAACATATAGAAAGCTCCTTTCGGTTCCCGGCAGGTAATCTTGCCATGCATCATCGTATTCAAGCCTTCCAGCATCAGCTGCCGCCGCGCCCGGTAATGTTCCAGCATATCCGCCACAGGCTGCTGGCTTCCTTTCAGTGCTGCCAGAGCCGCCCGCTGTACCGGTTCAAAGACGCTGGATACGGCATTTTCCTGCATCTTCGTCATGCCCTTGATGATTTCTTCATTGGCTACGGCAAAACCGACACGCCAGCCCGTCATGGCATAGGCCTTGGAGAAGCCATCGACGATAATAGTCCGTTCTTTCATCCCCGGGATTTCTGCTATGGATACAAATGTTTCGTCCGTATAAATCAGGCGGCGGTACATTTCATCGGTAATGACATACAAGTCATGCTGTATCGCCAGCTGTGCAATGGCTTCCAGATTTTCCCGTGTAGCCAGCCCGCCTGTCGGATTAGAAGGGAAATTCATGAGGATAGCTTTCGTCCTGGGGGTAATCGCCTTTTCGATATCTGCCGGGTCAAACATGAAATCATTTTTTTCATATACATCGACCAATACGGGAATGGCATACATTTCCGATACAAATCCGTTGTAGTTTGCCCAGTAGGGATTGGAAATAATGACTTCATCTCCCGGATCCAGGAGTGTCAGTACCGATAACAGCAGGGCTTCACAGCCACCGACGGTAACGATGACATTATCCCGGCTGTACGCCATTCCCCGTGGCCCGTACGATGCCGCAATGGCATCCCTCAGTTCAGGAATCCCCGCATTGGGCGTATAAAACGTCCTGCCTTCCTCCATGGCTTTAATACCGGCCTGGATGATGTGCTGCGGCGTCACAAAATCCGGTTCTCCAAAGGCAAAACTGATGACATTGTCGAGCCCGTAAGACTTGCCGACCATGCGGCGGATTGCAGATCCCTCCACACTGGAAATACGTTTGGCTAATGGTTTCATACAAATTACCCCCTGACACATAAATATATATTTAAAATTTTAATGATATACATTAAATCCGCTCTATATTTTTCCGATTTTTGGTCAAATTTAACGAGCACCGCGAAAACAGCTGTGCTCGTTAAAAATGTTAAGTTATGAACGTTATTTGTTTTCTGCTTCTTTTTCTGCTGCCAGTGTCACTTCATCCCGCCAGATTCCCAGGCGTGCTACGCAGTCGGCAGCCGATGCATCCCATTTCCCATCTTTGAGGCGCTGTTTGTAATCGTCCACCAGAATCTTGACTTTACCGCTCAGAAGGAATACGACAATGAGGTTGCAGATGACGCAGGTTCCGTAGAAGAAATCGAAGGTAGACCACAGGGTCTTTGCTGCGCCGATAGCTCCGACGACGGCCCAGGCACAACCGATAGCATAATAAATCTTGATCCATATGCCTTCCAGACCCAGGGAATTGAGGCAGATGCCACCGTAATAAATATTGACGACGCATGTCGTAAAGGCAAAGAAGGTAATGATAATGGAAATAAATACGGCACCAGCAGCCACGCTGCCAAAAGCCGTAGAGAAGCCGGCTGTCGTAAGGGCTGCTCCAGAAATACCCGTATTCCAGAGGCCCGATGTCATAACGACCATAGCCGTCATAGTGCAAACGACGATAGTATCGAAGAACACTTCAAAAATCCCCCACAGGCCCTGTTTGACCGGATGGTTGACCGATGCCGACGAATGAGCCAGAGGCGCCGTACCCGTACCGGCTTCGTTAGAATAAATACCACGGGCCAGGCCCCAGCGGACGGCCAGCATGACCGTACTTCCGGCAAAACCGCCCGAAGCAGCCGTACCGGTGAAGGCATCTTCAAAAATCATGGCAAAAGCCTGAGGAATCATGCTGGCATTGGTAATCATGACGAAGATAGCGCCGATGATGTAGATGACAGCCATAAAAGGAACGACGAGATTGGCAAAATTAGAAATACTCTTGAGACCGCCCAAAAGAACGGCTGCCATGAGGACGGCGACGGTGATACCAACGACATAAGGATTGATGGCAAAAGCCGTATTGATGGCATTGGAGATTTCAGCTGCCTGAATAGACGGAGCAAACATCATGCCCGCTGCCATGACGACGGCCCAGAGAACAGACAGCCAGCGCCAGTTCTTACCGAGAGCATTCTTGACATACCAGGGGAAACCGCCGTGCCAGACGCCGCTTACAGGATCTTTTTCACGGTAGGCAAGGCCCAGGGTAACTTCCGAGAATTTGACGATCAGACCCAGCATAGCGATGAACCACATCCAGAAAACAGCGCCAGGGCCGCCAGTAGCAATGGCAACCGATACACCGGCGATATTGCCGACACCCAGTGTCGATGCCAATGCCGTACAGGCCGCTTTGAACGGCTTGATATTGCCGTCGCCAGATCCTTTGTCAAAAATTTTACCAAAGGTATTTTTCATGACATGGCCGAAATACGTAAACTGGAAGAATCCCAGCCGGACTGACATAAAAACAGCCACAAAAGACGTACCGATGAGCAGTGGCCAGCCCCAGACAAAATCAGCGTAGGCCATCATGCCCTTTGCAATCATACCAAAAAATTCCATATGCATTACACCCCCACAAATGAGTAACTTCCCTCTGAAAAATTGTAAGGATAATATCACTAAGAGCTGCTATGATGGGGAAGTCAGAAATCATCGCGCTCTTTACTTCCAAATACATCGTACAGAATCTATATTTATTTTCCGAATAAACATCTGTCTACATTGTACAGACAATACTCGTCATTGTAAAATTCAAAATTTCGCAAAAAAACATTACCAAAACTAGATATTCAGTTGCATCTTAAGAATATTAGGTATAAAAAAGTCTATAACCGCAATGAGAGATACTGAATGTAGTCTTTTTAAGGTATCCGCTATAATTAAGTAAAATAGGTCCTATCTGGTAAGGTTAACAGAAAAAAATGATGATGGGCAACTTGTAAAAAATAAATAACAAAATAATAATATCTATTCCATTCAATATTTAATTCAAAGAAATGATAAATAATCCCTATCTTTTTTCATAAAAATAGGATATATTAAGAGAAACTCTGTTCCTTATTCTGTATTCTTTTTAAATTATGTCCTCTACGTATAATTTTTTTATTTCTATATATTTTTACCATTAAAATTACATGACGGTTTAAACATTTTTAAGTTCAGATGATTTGTCAGCACATCCACAGACGACTATAATAGTTGCGTACATTTTCCGTATCATAGGGGGACTGTCATCATGACGAATCTGGAAATTGAAACGTTTCTGACTATTTGCTGGCATAAAAGTATTTCCAAGGCTGCTGAAGCATTATATATCAGTCAGTCATCGCTAAGTACACGTCTGAAAAAACTGGAACAAGAAATCGGATGCCAGCTTCTTTCCCGCCGCAATGGCGCCCGTTCACTGGAACTGACAGCGGAAGGAGCTAAATTTTACGAATACGCCTGTCAGTACAGAGAACTTACCCAGCAGATGCTGGCTGTATCTCATAGCAAAGGACCTGAACAACTGCGTATTTCCGTCGTCAACAGCATCGGGACGTTCCTGTTCCCTCCCGTCTATAAACACTTTCTCAGCCAGTATCCCCAGTACAGGCTGGAAATCCAGGAGGCCGATAATGTACCGTCCCTTGCCAATAAAAAAATGAACAACGGCCTGGTGGACCTCATGTTCCACAGCGACATCCAGGCTTCGGAAACACTGCATATCTTTCCCGTTTTTAGTGAACCCATGGTACTGGTCTGTTCGACCGATTCGGCATACCCCGAACTGGTAAACCGGGAAGAACTGCTACTGGACAGAGAAATTTTTACCAAATGGAGCGATACCCAGTACGAGTGGCACCAGAATATGTTCGGACCGGATACCCGGCCTCTCGTTCATCTGGAAATCATGAGCAACTTCCGGGTATTCACATCCCAGCACGACTGCTGGGCTATCGTCCCTTTGAGCGTCGCCGAAGGAATTGCCGATAATGCCTCCATCAAAATATGCCGGACCGAATTCAAAATCCCCAAACGCGTGACTTACTGTGTCGCTACTCAGTCAGCCCGGACCATGAAGAGTACCCAAGCCTTTCTTACCTGTCTTCATGCAGAACTGGAAAAGAAACCGCCCTATCAGCTGGATATTCTGTATTGATTGACAGCCCATTCATGAATGTATCCATTCCATATGGATACCAAAAGGAAAAACACGCAGCAAAAACAGACTCCGTATTCGCCTGTTTTCCTGCATGTTTTTCACATTTCCTCATGAAATGTGTGTACTGACCTTAATATTCGCTCATAAAATGTGTGAAATCATCTGATATTCGCTCATGTTTTGTTGCAACAATTCTATCAACTAGCAGTCCATCCACCACCAATGCATAAATCTGCACCGGTGATGTAGCTGGCTTTTGATGAAGCCAGAAATAAAACGGCATCTACTTTACACAGAACTACAAATAAAACCACCAGTTCCATTTTCTGGTGGCTTTATTTGTATTCATCATAAAATATTATTTTAAATAGTCATATACTACGTGAGGCGCAGCCAGTGTTACATTCGCTACAATATAACTGCAGGACACAATTTCCCTCACGGGTAAATCAGCAAGCGGGCAATTAACGTGATCAAACAGCTGCAACCGGGCATCTCCTGTCCAAGCTTCTAAAATTTCAACATCCTCTTTTTTAATAGCACATTCGGTCATTTCCGCAATCCTCAATGTCTTGTCGTAGTTAGGATATAATTTGAGCATATACGTAGGTGCCGTTAATTGACGGATGGCCTCTTCCTCCGGTAATTTTTCATATTTATATGTCATGGTAGCATTGGCAATGCGGAATTTATGATCTCTGCCATAATCCAACGTTCCCACGATGGTATTATCATCAAAATATAATTTAGGATATCCAATTTTCTTTGGGTAAGCACTGATATTTTTTCCACCATCAATGGCTTCATAGTTATCCAGATACATCATATGAAGATAATCACCAACGACACCATTATATGATACAGGAATCGCTTGTCCCGATTCGGTATACACGCCAAATCCCGTAGCATCACTCATATACATAACTTCAAATCGTACCAATGGATCATCCAGTAATTCCAACGGCTCTGGAACAACTTTTTCTAATGCTTTTCGATCCGTCCGATAAACAATATATAAATATCCGCGATTATTAAACCGGTGTGGCACATTAGGTGAAGGACAAGCCACAATCGGTGTCGATAACTGTTTTAATACGTCTTCTTTTTTCACAATATCACCTCATACTAATTAAATGTTACCATCCCATTGGGAAAATAAGGAAGTATGCAGAACCTATTACAAATGCAAATATAAAGAGCATAAATGTAAAGGGCAGAATATCCTGGAACTTGATTTTAAAAGCTGCCAGATAGGCCAGCGCCCAGAACGGCTGTACCAGATTAGCAATCTGTGCGCCTGTACCATATGCATTAATTACCTGCGGAACCGGTACACCTAATTGCTGAGCTGCCGGAATCAAATACGGAGCTTCAATAACGAATTTGGAACCGGCTGAAGGAACAAACCAGTCCATAATGGCAGTATAGACCATGATAATCCACGGATAGGTACCCGGAGTAGCGATAGAAATAAAGAATTCCGTAATCGCTTCAGACAACCCAGAATAACTGATGACACCAAAAATGCCGGCATACATCGGGAACTGAATAACAACGCCATAAATAGTGCTGGCACCTTGTTTAACCGAGTTAATGAAATCAGCAGCATTGTCATGCAGTAACAATCCAAGCCCGAAGAACAGGAAGTTGATAATATTCAAATTAATTTTACCAACTCCTTCAGTAATAAAGAAATTGATGATCCAGGCTAAAATCATAGCCCCTACGAGAAGGGTCAGAAGCCTAGAATGTTCCATCCGTTCCGCCGGCGTCATGGCTTTCTTTTCTTGCGGTTCTTCTACGGTCTGTGTAAATTCTTCATACAATTCATCCGGTATTTCAACAGCATTTTCTTTCTTCGGCTTAATAAGCAGATAAATAACTGGCAAACATATTAATTCAATGAACAGGAACGTCATCATAAAAGGTGACAGAGATGTCATGGTAATCGGAATGACCCCCATAACGTGTTCCAGGAAGTTTCCCGGTGTAGCAGAAAGCAACGGGGCTGCCTGAGAAATCCCATTAGCCATGATATTCATACTGGTGTATGCAACGGCAACAATATAGGCATAATGGATACCGGCACCTTTTTTCCGGATTGCAATTTCTTTGCCCATAACGATGGTGAGCATCAGCCCCATGCCCCAGTGGAGCCAGGAAATAACGCCTGTAATCAGAGCAAACGTGATAATTGTAGCCGTCGGCGTTTTAGGAATATCAATCAATTTGATAAGTACTTTTTTAATCGGTTTGGCATCGGAAATAACAAAGCCTGTAACCATCATAATACTCATCTGCATAGAGAATGTCAGAAGGGACCAGAATCCTTTGGCATAATCATCAACCAGCTGCCATGGGCCATGATCACCAAAGGCAAGCGCCAGGCCCAAAACAATAAATGTCAGCAATAAAACAAATACCATAGAATCGGGAATCCATCGTAAACTCCAATTGACAAATTTATCCATAATAATGGCTTTTCTATCTGTGCCACTATTCGTATTGGTCATGCTATTCACCTCTTTCTAAAAAAGCAGGAAAAAGGCATAAGCCAAGGCAGCTGGCCTCGTTGCTCATGCCTTTTACTGCCGGACTAAGTACAGTAAGTATCTAATTTATTTGTTATAAAGCATTTTAATCAAATAGGCATTCAGACTAGCATTTTCTTTTTCAATAGAAGCCTGATCCCATTTATAGAACCCTTCTCCAGATTTAAAGCCCATCTTGCCTTCATCTTTCATTTTCACCAGTAATGGAGACGGTTCTTTCGCATCACACAGATATTTCAAAATATAGGAATGAATATTATATGTCAGATCTGTACCAACCATATCGGAATTGACCAGAGGAGGCAATTGTGGAAGACGCAGGCCAAAACTATATTTAATAGCTTTATCTACCGTTTCTGCATCAGCAATCCCCTGTTCGACAATGTAAATCGCTTCACGCCATAATGCATGTTGCAATCTATTCGCCACAAAACCCGGAACATCTTTACGGCAGATAATCGGCTTCTTTCCTACACTGGATAAGATATCGTACACGGTCTGAGCTGTTTCATCGGACGAATCTTTAGCTTTGATAATTTCCACTAGTGGAATAAGAGTAGCCGGATTCCAAAAATGTGTTCCTACAAAGCGGGATTTATTCTTTACTTTAGCACTGATTTCTGTCGGACTCATGACAGAGGAATTAGTGCAGAAAATTGTATCTTCCCGGCAAAGTTCTTCTAAATTGGCAAAGACATTCTGCTTTAATTCCATATTTTCAAAGACAGCTTCTACGACAATATCGATGGTCTGACAAAAATCTTTCGTCAACTCCGGCACAAAGCTGATTCGTGCCAGTTGGGCCGTTTTATCTTCGTCTGTAAGCACTCCTTTTGAAACAAAATCCGCTAAAGAAGCTTCAATTTTTTCCATTGTGCCATTATCTTTGATATCGTACAGATATACCGTATGTTCTGGATTACGAGCGTACACCTGTGCAATACCACGTCCCATTAAACCGGCGCCATAAATTAATACGTTTCGTTTCATATATCTCATCTTCTTTCCAACATAATTATTTTCCGAGTGCAATCTTTGTCTTATTTTCTACACCAAGTATTTCACGGGCTTCATCAGGTGTTGCAACTTCTTTACCTGCCAGATGAATCAGGTCTACAGCACGTTTGACAAATTCCACATTATTCTTAGCCAGAACACCTTTTTTCATCATGACATTATCTTCCATACCTACGCGAAGATGTCCACCCATAGCCAATGTTGCAAGCATAATAGGCATCTGTCCATGACCGATACCGACAGCGCCCCACGTCGCATCTTTGGGCAGAAGACTGTGCATCCATACAAGGTTATCCACAGTAGCATCAATACCACCTTTTACGCCCATGACAATCTGGAAATGAAGGGGACCATGTTTCAGAAAACCACGTTTTTGTAAATCCAAAGCATTGTAAATCATGCCAGGATCAAAAACTTCTATTTCTGGTTTGACATCATGTTTCTGCATTTCTGTTCCCAGTTTTTCCAAAAACTTCGGATGATTTTCAAAAATACCCGTCCGTTGCCAATTCATGGTACCGCAATCGAAGGAAGCTACTTCTGGATGAAGTACCTGGAATGGTTTCATGCGGACATCATCAGGCCAACCAGTGCCGCCCGATGTCGTCAAATTGATTACGATATTGGAATGCGGACGAACAGCATTTACTACTTCTTTAAACTTATCGAAACTCATAGAAGCTTTATGTTCATCATCCCGGACATGAATATGACAAATAGACGCACCTGCTTCTGCACAAGCCAGAATATCTTCAGCAATTTCCGGTGGATCCAATGGTACAGCCGGATTATGTTTTTTGACAGGATAAGCGCCAGTAGTAGCAATCGTAAGCATTACTTTGTTTGATAAGTCAGACATATGAATTCCTCCTCAAAAATATGTAATAAATTTAATTTGTCATTTTGAAGAATACGATTGGCCAGTCTTCTCAATTCTTCTGTGTACTCTCGATAATATATATGAAATCATTGTGCCATTTTCGGAATGCCTTTGTTAAGCTATTTTACAAAAAGTAAACCGTAAAATGCTATTTACGCATTTTACGGTTGTAAAATAAATTTACATATATTGTTATCACCATTAATACACTTTGCTCTTTTCAATATGGTACTGTTTCATCTTTTTATATAGAGTCGGTCTGCTGATACCCAATAATTTTGCAGCTTGGGTAACGTTAAAATCATATTTTTTCAAAGCCCTGCAAATACCTGTCCGTTCTGACTCATCTCTACCGCTCTGACGTACAGTTTTTCTTTGCATATGCTGCATTTTAACCGGCAATGCACTTTCTTCAATCCAATCGCCCTGACTAATGAGAAGTGCTCTTTCCACAGTATTTTCAAGTTGCCGGATGTTTCCCGGCCATGAATATGTATTGAGAACATGCAAAGCTTCTGGTGAAAATCCACGTACTAGTTTGCCATAACGCTGACTATATATATCTAAAAAGAAGTTGGCTAACTGTTCAATATCTCCATATCGTTCCCGTAAAGGCGGCAATAAAATGGAAAAGACATTCAATCGGTAATACAAATCATCCCTAAATGTATGATTCCGTATTTTTTCTTCTAAATCCTGATTTGTTGCGGAAATAATCCTTACATCAATTTTTATAGGTTTCCGGCTGCCAAGACGCACTACTTCTTTAGATTGAAGTACCCGTAAAAGCGATACCTGCACATCATAGGGCATATCACCAATTTCATCTAAAAATAATGTTCCTCCATTTGCTAATTCAAATTTACCTGGATGTCCATTTTTATCAGCACCTGTAAAAGCTCCCCGTTCATACCCAAATAGTTCACTTTCAATAAGGGTACGAGGAATGGCACCACAATTTATGGCAATAAAAGGGCCATCTGCTCGTTTACTGGCGTTATGGATTGCCTGTGCAAACATCTCTTTTCCAGTCCCGCTTTCCCCTAATATCATAACAGCCGTATCGTGAGGTGCTGCAATGCGTGCCAGGTTTTTAGCTTTCTGCATGACATCAGAGGGACCAATAATATTCTCAAATTGAAAATGCGGCTGGGTGTACACAATTCGTGTAGCCGATTGTTGTATCCACTGCCTTTCCTTGATACGCATCAGGTAATTGGTCTCATGAGTCATATTTACGGTAATATACAGAGAATGGCGGTTCTGTCTTCTAGTTCCATCTTTATCAACATTAGACATAACAGACGAATATTCCCGGTCAGTACTTGCCTTTTTATATACCTCATCCATGTCAAACCGGCCATCCAGGCAAGTTCTTATATTCGTTCCAATCAGCGTTTTCTTATCCTGCCTTAACCCCAGCATTCGAATTGCACGGGTATTAATAATAATAATACGTCCTGCTTTATCAAAATATATGATTCCAAAGTCAATATCCTCAACAGTTTGATCCAACTCAATATTTTTATTCTGAACCAGCTCATTCAGATGTTTCATTCTTTGGTTCGCCGTTATAAGAAATAACTGCTGATTGATTGCCTCTGCTGCTAATATCACCAATCCTAATGTATGAATATGACTATCCCACCAATGGCCAGAAATAGCAATATACCCTATGATGCACTTTGTTTCAATGTCTATGATGGGACAAGCCGCACCGGCTAAATTATCGTCAATAGCAGAAGCATGTTCCGTAGATACAAGGATAAACGGTTTTTTCAACGTATATACCATATGAAATAAACCGCAATATGGTCCTTGTTCTCCCCGGTCTGACCCTTCTATCAATCCGGTTGCTCTGAGCTCATCAATCGTATCCGGGGATCCTATCAGTTTTAAAATGATACCATCTGCATTTAGCAATGTCAGCCAGAAAGATTTTTGATCCAAAAAGGATAGTATCTTTTCCATATAGGGAACTGCTATTTTCATCAGCGCCTCTGACTTTTTCTGGCACCGTTTTAAGTCATGAACTACAGGCTTCTCCTGATATACTTCTCGAAAGCCTGATTCATAGGACATTTTCCATCCCATAAGTATCTCGCTTCGTACGCCGGTTATCCCTTTCATACTGCCTGTAGAAAAAAATTTTTCGCGCATCTGTGCAACATGTAATATATGCGCTGGAGAAAATAAATCTTTAATCGAATCCATAATCATAAAGACACCCCAACCTTATATTTACGTAAATATCATACATAGTATATCATATACATATATTATAAGTTGACAGTATTGCTTTGTCTATCTGAATAAAAAAGAACCCCGTCAGCACTTCCCCTCTTGCTGGCAGGGTTCTTTTTATTCATCCTTCAGGCCTGTAATGTAATCCAGGGACACGTTGTAAAAACGTGCTAATATAATCAACTTCTCCACAGAAATTTTTCGTTTTCCTAATTCATACATACCGTATGCTTCCTGTGTGCAATTTAAAAGTTTAGCAACTTCTCGTTGGGATAATTTTCTCTCCCGCCGCAATATTCGCAGTCGAGCATAGTATTCCATATGTTTTTCCCCACCCTCCTATGATTATCTCAACTTAGTATAATACATTTTGCATAGTTTTGCAAAAACATTATCTATATGTTTTTCTTATTGCTTTAGATAGTTCGATTTCTATTCCTTATATTAATAAAGATAATTCAATTTTTATTATAAATATTTAAGTATTGTATCGCATTTTTTCTTCTCAATATATAGATAAAATACATAATTCTGTCATACAACCGATATGTTATAATTATTATTTTAAAATTCCGATTGCTTTATCAATTATTTATTCTTTATTTAGTGTATATTTATGTATTTTTAAAACAAAAATTAAGTGCAAATCTACTTCATTATATATCGGTTTCATTAATTTTTTTACTTAAACATAATTATATTATCATTATCATTCGTAAATATATAGAATACTTTTCAACGTTTTTATACACGAACTGGTTCTGATATATATTGTAATATGCCTGATAAGAAAACGGTCTATTGGTTTTCTCTTTACTTTGATATATACCGTGATATAATGAAGTTGCCTACAGTAAAACAAAATTTTTATTTAATAATCTTTGCTAAAAGTCTGAAAATATTTCGAGAGGGGCTGTCTTTTCCAATGATTAATGTAAAAGCGTTAGCAGATGCTCACTATGATGAATTAGTTAAATTACGTCGTTATTTTCATGAACATCCGGAATTGTCCAATGTAGAAGATGCGACATGTGATACAATCCAGAAAAAACTGGAAGAATATGGAATCCGTACAGAAGTGGTGGAACACGGTGGGGTTTTCGGTTTTATTGACAATGGCCCTGGTAAAACCGTCCTGATGCGTGCCGATATTGATGGTCTTCCTATTCAGGAAACAGAAACCAATCTGAATCAGAAACGTGTATGCGTTTCCAAAAATCCTGGTGTAATGCACGCCTGCGGTCATGACGGCCATATTTCCATGCTGCTTACAGAAGCTAAAATTCTGCAGGAAATCAAAGACCAGTGGTCCGGACGCGTCATTTTCATGTTTGAACGTGCCGAAGAAGGTTCCGATGCAACACAGCATCTCATGCCTTATCTGCTCAAGCAGAATATTGATTACTGCTATGGCACCCATGTCCGCTGGGATGTACCGGCTGGCAAAATCAATGTAGAAAAAGGAGCTGCCATGGCTGGCGGTTTTGCCTTCCAGATCAAAATCAAGGGCCACGGCGGGCACGGTTCCCGTCCGGATCTGTCCCAGAGCCCGATTGACTGCTTCCATGCATTCTACGGCAATTTGCAGGCACTGCGCATGCGCGATGTCAATCCGTTGGAATGCCTGACTCTTTCTATTGGTACAGTCCAGGCCGGCTCTGCCTATAATGTCATTCCGAATGAACTCTTTTTCGGCGGTTCATCCCGTTTCTTCAGCTATGAACATGCCGGAAAAAAATTCTATGATGATTTCCTCAAACTCCTCAAAAACGAATGCGACAATTACGACTGCACGTATGAACTGGTCCGCATGAAACAGCCGCTACTGGAAGTACGCAACAACCCGGTCTGCGGTGATTATGCCCGCAAAGCTGTCGCCAAATACCTCGGCGAAGACGCCCTGTACGATGTAGAACCGTGGATGGCTTCCGAAACCTTTGGCCTGACGTTATCCCTCTTCCCGGGAGTCTTTACGTTTACCGGCATTGCCAATAAAGAAAAAGGCTGTGGCGGCAACCATCACACACCGCAGTTTGATATCGACGAAGAAGGCCTCCGCGCCGGTGTCGTTGCCGGTGTCGGTTATGCTCTTGATATGCTCGATGCCAAACCGGAAATCGAATTTAAACAGAATACGGAAGATCCGGTACAGCTCGGCCTGCGCGGTATGTAATCCACCTGCTGCCTGATACTGAATACAATGATAATCCCCCGGCCAGTCAGATAGAAATAATCTGACCGGCCGGGGGATTTGTTGTCAATGACAGTACGTCTGCACGAAATTTTTTATCATTATGCACGGACGACAGAAATCCGCTTCTGGATGTGATTTCCGTTTTCTATTTCATCTACCATGGCAATGGCATAGTCGGCATAGGAAATGACCGATTCATTTTTGCTGTTGAGTTTGAATTCTTCACCGGCGAGGATATACTTACCTGTCCGTTCGCCATCGGCCTGGAAATCCGCTGCCGGGCTGATGTATGTCCATTTGACATCAGTACGCAGGCGAAGTTCTGCCAGTGACTTTCCCTGTGCCGTGGCAAGAGGTTTGAAAGCCTCAGGGAAATCCGGCGTATCGACAAGCTGAGTCGTATGTTCCGGATCAACATAAAGTGAACCGGCGCCGCCGACTACCAGAAGGCGGACATTGGTACCGGACAAAATATCTGCCAGATGCTTCAATGTCTTAGAATGATTGTTTAATGTTTCCGGAGTCCAAGTACCAAAAGCATCGACAACGGCATCAAACCCCTGCAGATCTTCTCTTGTCAGATTGAGGATATCTTTTTTAATATACATCTTAGCCGGTGTTTCATTGACATCATGACGGCCAAATGCCGTTACTTCATGTCCCCGGTTCAAGGCTTCTGCGATTACTTTTTTTGCCACACGGCCATCTGCTGCTACAACTGCTATTTTCATGATTTAATCTCCTTCCGGGGGGGTTCTGCTCCCCACGTATCAAATATGGAATAATTGAAGTAATATTTATTGTTTCATCTTACAAGGCATACTATATCATCGTTCGTCTATGTTGTCAATATTTTTATTACATCTTTTCAAGTTGAATTTCTGGATACTATCTCTGCCAATACAAATTGATACATTTTTGAATTCATAGGTATAGCACATGAAAATACCCTCCTTATTGGATATCCAGTAAAGAGGGTAATATTGCTAATGTGTATTTTTTCGTTGGTGTAATATAATTTTCTTCTTACATGATGAATCCACAGACGACGTATAATACCATAGAAACACAGGCAAATCCTAATACGTAAGGCATCTGTGTCTTGATATGATCCATGATGTTGCAGCCCGATGTCGCGCAGGACATGATAGTCGTATCGGAAATAGGCGAAGCGTGGTCTCCGAAGATAGAGCCGCCGAACATGGCACCTGCGGTCAGTGGGATATTTACTCCCATGTCAATAGCCATAGGCAGGGCGATGACGGCCATGATAGCCATGGTCCCCATTGACGTACCCGTTGCAAAGGACAAAATCATGGCAATGATGAATGTCAGAAGCGGCAGGAGGGATGGTGTGAGGAACTGCATAAAGATAGAGGACAGATATGCTCCGGTACCCAGTTGTTTTACCAGTGGCCCCAGCGTAAAGGCCAGGCACAGGATGGTGGCAATACCAAACATGGTGCACATGCCCTTCAGCACTTCACTGGTCAGTTCTTCCAGCGTAAACACTTTTTCTGCAAGGCACATGACGGAAATAGAAAGTACAGATAAGACCGATCCCCAGAGCAGAGCCTGCATACCAGCGCCCTTGGTGAGATTGCCTGAACCGGTTACATAGAGAACGCCGATGATTGTCGCAATCATGACGACAATGGGCACAATCATGTTAGCCAGATGAGGTTTCGCCTTAGGAGCCAGTTTCGTTGCACTTTGGGAAGAACTGCTGGCAACGTGGGCCGGATCATCGAGCGCGCCTGTCAGGGATGCCCGTTCTTCCGCTTTTTTCATCGGTCCGAAATCGACGGGAGCCAGGCAGGAAATCAGGGCAAAAACGACGGCTATGATGCAATAAAAATTCAGAGGGATTGACTGGAAGAGAACGGTAATGGCCTGATCGTCGGGAACTCCGCCCGATGTCAGGTAACCGGTCATCGCTCCGAGCCAGCCACTGAGTGGCAGCAACACGCACCACGGCGTAGATGTGGTATGAATGAGAAATGCAGCTTTTTCATGGGACACCTTCATGCTGTCATTGAGCGGACGGGCAATAGATCCCGTAACCATACAGCTCAGAGATCCCGATGTAAAAATGACAATTCCCAGGAGCCAGGTAAAAAAAGCGGCCGCTTTTTTGGAGCGGATGATGCTCTTTTTACGGACCATGATATCGACAAAGCCCTCGATACCGCCGGACCGTTCGATGAGATAGAGCATCGCCCCGATCAGGAGCAGCGACATGATGACGATCGTGTTGCCATTGCTGGCAAAGGTCTTTACGACATTATAAAAGGTAGCATTGATGCCGGAAAAAATATCCGGGCTGAGTGTCATACTTGCCAAGAAAATACCTACCAGAAGCGCGACGAATACATTGCGTATAGCCAGAGCCAGTACGATCGTCACCAGCGGCGGTATAACCGATAAAAAGCCATATTCCATACTGCATTCCCCCTTAGATTACTTGCGCACAGAGCGTCCCAGATGCCACTGGACTACCTGACAGTCCCGGGCTGCCACCTGGCCGCCAATCAGGACATATGAAATCCCCTTTCCAGGCAGGACGGGATTTTCAAAGGTTGCTCCATCGATAATGACATCGGGATCAAAAATGACAACATCGGCATCGGCACCAGCTGCCAGATTTCCTTTACGGGAAAGGCCCATGCGTGCCGCCGGCATAGCCGTCATTTTGCGGATAGCTTCGTACAAGGAAAGTTTTCCCTTGCGGACAAACTGGCTGAATACGCGGAGAAACGCCCCGGCTGCTCTTGGATGGCCCTGCCCATGATTCAGGATACCATCACTGCCTATCATGACACCGGGATTGCGGAGTGCCATATCTACTTCCTGTTCTTTCATGACATAGCAGACCGTAAGATATTCCGGATGTGTCCGCCGTACGTCTTCGAATATCTCTTCCGTACAGCGTTGTCCCTGATAGTCTCCTTCACAAAGCTGTACCACATCATAATCACAATGATACCGCTGCCGCCATCCCTCATCATACGTCGTCGAGCCAATTGCTGTAGAAAATGCGTAATAGGGATAACAGTCACAAGTCACGTCGAGGCCGTTCAGGCGGTATGCGTCCACCATCTTCAAAAATTCTTCCATCTGGCCGAACGCTGCCATGGATCCGATGTGGGATACTTCAGCGGGCAGCCCCAAATCGCGGGCTACGTCAAGAAATTCCCGGCCCGCTGCAAATATTCCTGCCGCATCGTCACGGACATGGGCGGCAATAAGCCGTCTGTCTGGCACACAGGTCCGGGCCGTCGTCACAAATTCCCAGTGATCAATCCCCGGCACGTAGCGCATCCCATAGGAAATGCCAAAACAGCCGGCATCCAGTGCCTGCTGACAAAGCGGAATCATAGCCTGCAATTCATTATCGGTGACATGACTGTACTTATTCCTGTGTCCTACAGATTCCCGGAGCCAGCTGTGTCCAATCAGGAGAGCAACATTGACAGGGGCCCCGTCACGATCCACTATATCGAGATAGCGGATGGGATCATAGCGGTTGATTCCGCATTCACCACCCAGTACCGTCGTCACACCCATGCGCAGCATACAGCCGAAAATAGCGTTAGTTTCGTCCTGTTCCAGTATTTCCTGGGGCGTCACGAAATCTTCATGCATGTGGATGTCGATAAAGCCGGGAGATACGACCTGACCTGCCGCGTCAATTACCGTATCTGCCTCCGGTTCCCCTGTTGTCACCGCCAGCACGCGGTCATTCTCCAGCAGCAGATTTAGTCTTGCCTGCACCGCATTAGCCGGATCGATAAGTAGGCCGTTTTTTATCAGCGTTTTCAAAAAATCACATTCTTTCCCAGGAAACACGGTACACGTTAATAATAACAGAAATTTAATCGTGTTAACCTGTATTCTTTCATTTATAAGCCTGAAATTATTTTAATCTTAGCACGTATCACGTTTTATGACAACAATAATACAACACAATTGTGATAAAAAAATATGATACAGTCAATCAAAAAACTGAATGAATATGAATTTTGACAGAAGCAGATTCTTCCACATACACAATAAAAAAAGGTTTTCAGTATATTAACTGAAAACCTGATCTGTCTGTTGGTGCGGTCGATGGGACTTGAACCCATATGAACTTACGTTCACTACCCCCTCAAAGTAGCGCGTCTGCCATTCCGCCACGACCGCATATGAAGTTGTTTGTGGTGCTCAGGGACGGAATTGAACCGCCGACACGGGGATTTTCAGTCCCCTGCTCTACCGACTGAGCTACCTGAGCGAATATGGCGACCTCGATCGGATTTGAACCGACGATCTTCGCCGTGACAGGGCGACATGTTAAACCGCTACACCACGAGGCCGTTTCCACTTCCATATTCAAGGCCCGAATGCCTCGAACAAAAAGAATTGTATCATGTATCGCACACTTTGGCAAGTACTTTTTTTAGTTTTTTTCATTTTTTTTGGTGAAAAGAAACATTTTGCCTCTAGGTAAAGGACTTATAATGATGTATAATAAGGACGGTCCGCTATTTACAGGATTCTTACATGCCGTAACCGGACTTTTTACAAACAGATATTATGTCAGAAAGGCAGCGTTATCCTATGTCAGGTTTTTTCAAAAAACGTCCTGCAGCTCCGTGCAGGAAAAATCAGGTTTCTTCAATGGCCAGGGGAAGTACCGGACGCCAGATTTTCTACCTTATTTGTATTTTTGCCGTCATATATGCCTTATGTTTCCAATGGGAACTTCTCGTGTCACTCGGTCTGGGCGAAGATAATATTGAAGATATGACCTTCGGCCTCATCCCGGCAGTCGGCGCTGTCACGCTATCCCTGGCGCTGTATTGGAAACATCTGTCACTGGCCGCAATCCTCCCTAATGCCGTCGTCGGTATTTCCTGGATTATCACCGGTCCTGTGCTGAGCTATAATACATTACTCAATAGCAATACAGTCTACTTGAACAACATTTACGACATTTACGTGGGGCTGTATTTTTTTGCTATCTTATTTTGTGTTTCTATGGCATTACGCCAATATGCCCCGCCCAAAATCCGGATGGTGCTCATGACGCTCATCCAGCTTCTGGCTATTTCCGTCATTGTCCTGCAGTGGGGATATTACTACCTGTATCATTCCTCCATCACGACGTCGGGTGCTCTCCTGATTTTCCAGACCGGCCCTGCGGAAGTAAAGGAATATTTCGGCTCCCTGGGTTTGGGCAACATGCTCCTCGCCCTGATATTCGTCGTGGCACTGATTGCATTCTTTGTCATCTGCCAGCACCCCCAGCAGCCATTGCCCCGCACCGCGTTATACCGCAAGGTATTGCCACTGCTGTCCCTGGTCATCGTTCTGCCTTCCATCGGCGCCCTGGGAGAAGAAATATTTCCGGAATGTTTTCCCATCCGCACCTTCCTGGATACGCATGATTATATGGAACGGTCTGCACTTTATGCCCAGAACCACTCCAGCAAATTCGCCAATCTCCAGGCAATCCAGCTGAATCCGGCACAATACCCGGATACGGTCATTGTCGTCATCGGCGAATCGGAAACGCGTACCCTGATGAATGCCTACAATCCGGAGCATGTCCCGAATACGCCCTGGCTGACGTCTGAAAAAAGCAATCCCCGTTTTACCTTGTTCAATAACGCTTACGCCTGCGTCTGGTACACCGTTCCCGTACTGGAACATGCCCTGACAGAATCGAACTTCTATAATGATAAAGAATTCAATCAGTCGATTTCCATTATCGACATGGCAAAAAAAGCCGGGTACAAGACATACTGGTTCAGCAATCAGGGATCTGTCGGCGTCGCCGATACGCCCATCACGCTGGTAGCCAACACGGCCGATGTCTCAGAATGGGTAGACCGGGATCTCAAGGAATCGACGCATGATGGAGCCTTGCTGAAGTTCCTGAATCAGGTAAATCCTGACGAAAAGAATTTCATTGTCCTCCACATTATGGGCAGCCATATCGAATATCGCAACCGGTATCCAGCAGAATTCCAGCATTTCAACGATGGAAAAATCAATGAAGAAGCTGATTTTGACAACACCGTTCTCTACACAGACTGGATTCTCCAGCAGATATATGACTACGCCCGCCAGAATCTGAACCTCGATGCCATGATTTACTTCTCCGATCACGGTTCGGATCCGGATGTGGCACGGGCTCCGGACGGCTCCAGTTTCAAAGTCCTCCGCATCCCCATGTTCGTCTATTTATCTGATGCCTATACAGCACGGAATCCGCAAATCGCCCGCACCGTCAAAGAACACCAGAATGCGTATTTTACGAATGATCTGGAATATGAATTCATCTGCGGCATCCTCAATATGCAGTCTCCTAACTACGATCCATCGTGGAGCCTCGCTTCCGATCAGTGGCATCTGGAACGGCAGGACCTGCGTACCCGCTTTGGCCGGGACAGTTTGATGGATGATACGGAATATTAAGTCCATTTTACAACGTTTAGTTTGACGTAAATCCGAAATCGTATTACTATTATAATAATACGGTTTCGGATTTTATTTTTTCAGGAAAAGTAATATATATGCGCATTCAATTATCGGATTACTTTACATATAGCACATTACTCCGTTTTTCCCTGCCATCTATGATCATGATGGTGTTCACATCCATCTACGGCGTCGTAGACGGATTATTCGTTTCCAATTTCGTTGGCCCCGCTCCTTTTGCAGCGGTCAATCTGGTCATGCCCATCGTATATTTCCTCAGCGGCCCCGGCTATCTTCTGGGCACAGGCGGCACGGCCGTTGTCGCCGCGACACTGGGACAAAAAAAGCGTCATCTCGCCAACGGATTTTTTTCCAGTCTGATCCAGACCACCGCTGTCGCCGGCATCCTCGTCCTGATATTGGGTCAATGGACGCTGCAGCCGGTTTTACAACTGATGGGAGCACAAGGGACTCTTCTGACAGAAAGTCTTCAGTATGGGCGTATTGTCCTTCTGGGCGTTCCCTTTCTGATGCTTCAGGACGCCTTTCAAAGTTTCTTTGCGGCAGCCGAAAAGCCCCGGCTGGGACTGGGAATCATCGTTGCAGCCGGTATCACCAATGCTCTTCTCGATGCCCTGTTTATCATCGTTCTGGGATGGGGCCTGACAGGAGCGGCCGCCGCTACGGTCCTTGGCATGGCCGTAGGCGGCATGCTGCCCGTATTGTATTTCATCCGCCCCAATACGAGCCTCCTCCGTCTGGGCAGAGGTATTTATTCTGCCCGGATTCTGGTGCGCACCTGTCTGAATGGTTCGTCAGAAATGGTAAACGTTGCCGCCAGCTCTCTTGTCACCTTTCTCTATAATTATCAGCTTCTGAAATGGGCCGGCCCGGACGGGGTCGCCGCCTATGGCGTCGTCATGTATCTCAGCTTCATTTTTGCCGCCGTTTATGTGGGATATGCCATCGGAGCATCGCCAGTCATCGCCTATCACCTGGGAGCGAAAAACCGGGAAGAGCTGCATAATCTGTTCCGCCGCAGTATACATATCCTGACGGCATTCAGTCTCACCGCTTTTTGCATCACCCAGCTGTTCGCCTCCTCCCTCACCGCTCTTTTCGTCGGTTATGACCAGCACCTGTGGGATTTTACCTTGCAGGGCATGCGCTGGTATAGTCTGGCATTTCTGTTCAGTACCTTTAATTATTTCGGTTCCGCCTTTTTTACAGCACTAAACAACGGTCTCGTTTCAGGACTGCTGGCATTTGTACGGACGCTGGTTCTGGAGCCGCTTTGTATCATCCTGTTCCCCCTCTTTTATGGAACGACCGGCATATGGGCCGCCTTTCCCATAGCTGAAATCTGCACCTGGCTCATTACGATGTGCACGTTTTACAGACTGGGGTCCCGTTACGGCTATCTCCATTAGGCAGAGACATCTGTTTTTCTCTTGAAAATAGTGTACAATAAGTATATAAGAAATATATCTGCCTTGTATTCCTCACACAAAGGGGGTTTTCCTATGGATACGACTTGCCTGGGCGCTGCATTGCTGCCTCATCCGCCCATTATGCTGCCGGAAATCGGCAGACAGGAATTAAAAAAAATAGAAGCTACCGTAACCGCTGTTTCAACATCCGCCTCTCTTCTGGTGGAGCGGCATCCTGAAACGCTGGTGGTCATCACACCTCATAATTACGTTTTTTCTGACAGCGCCGCTATCTTTCCCGTAGCCAGGATTCATGGGGATCTGGGAAAATTCGGATTTCCTGATCTGACTATGAGCGTCAATACCGATATGGAACTGGCAGAGGAAATCATCCGCCAGGCCGACGGTCACACTCCTTTATACCGGATTGATGAAGAGTGGGCTGAAAAATACGGTCATGCCATATTTCTGGACCAGGGCGCGTTCGTCCCTTTGTATTATATGAGGAAAGCCGGGTTTGACGGTCCTGTCGTCCTTCTGTCCCCCCGCTTTGACGAGTATGAAAGCATGATGGAATTAGGTCGTCTCATCGTCCAGGCCGCAGCCGTAACCGGCCGGCGTATCGCCATTATCGCGTCCGGGGATTTGTCCCACCGGCTTCTGCCCGGTTCACCGAACGGCTATTCCCCATCAGGCGCTATCTTCGACAAAACCGTCATGGAAGGACTGAAAAAGCAGGACCTCTCCGGTATCCGTGCCATGTCATCCCAACTCATCGAAGAAGCCGGTATGTGCGGCCTCCCCTCAGTCTACTTTCTCTTTGGTGCCCTGCGCTGCATGCACCCGTCTATGCCTGTATTCTCGTATGAAGGGCCTTTCGGCGTCGGGTATGGCGTCGCCCTGTATCTCAACGAAAGTGATGGCGCCCAGGTCACGGACCGGGCTGTTCCCGATATCCGCGTGCGCCTGGCCAGAGAAAGCATTGCCTATTATCTGGAACATCATACGGTAATGTCCGTACCAAAAGATCTGCCAGACGACCTGACAGACCGGGCAGGCGCGTTCGTTTCCCTCCACAAAGGCAGTATGCTCCGCGGCTGTATCGGGACATTTCTTCCCATGCAGATGAACATTGCCAGCGAAATCATACACAACGCCGTTTCTGCCGCGACGCGGGATCCCCGGTTCTATCCCGTACGACCGGAAGAGCTGAACGAATTGTCTATTTCTGTTGACGTCCTCGGTACTCCCGAAGCGGTCACGTCCCCAGATAAACTGGATCCGAAAAAATACGGTGTCATTGTCATGAGCCATGCCCGTACAGGCCTGCTGCTCCCGGATTTGCCCGGTGTCGATACAGTGCAGCAGCAGATTGACATTGCCAAAGAAAAGGCTGGCATCCCGCCCCAGGTGCATCCTGATTTATACCGCTTTACGGTAACCCGCTACAAGTAGGTGATGGCCTGTGGAAGCGTTGTATTATAAAAAAGAGAATGACCTGGCAGTCCAGTGTCAGCTCTGTCCCCATCACTGCCATATACAAAACGGAAAGACAGGCTTCTGCCGCACCCGGAAAAATGAAGGCGGAACGCTTCTGGCACTCAATTACGGACAGTGTACGGCACTGGCTCTGGACCCTGTTGAAAAAAAGCCGCTTTATCACTTTCATCCCGGTAGTCAGATTCTGTCAGCCGGGTCATGGGGATGCAATCTGACCTGTTCGTTCTGTCAGAACTGGCACATATCCCAGGGGAGTCCTCCCTGGCAGGAACTGCCTCCCCGGAAAGCGGCAGAGCTGGCCCGCAGCCTGCAGGAACGAGGAAATATCGGCCTGGTATATACATATAATGAACCATCCGTGACGTATGAATGGATATATGAAACAGCTCCGCTGATTCACGAAGCCGGGCTCTCTAACGTGATGGTAACAAATGGCTATATAGAAGAAACACCACTCCAGTCACTTCTTCCGTATATTGATGCCTGGAACATCGATTTGAAAAGCTGGAACGACGATTTCTATCGTCAGATTTGTCAAGGTACGATTTCTCCGGTTCTTCGTACTATCGAAAAAGCAGTGGCCGTATCACATGTAGAAATAACCTGCCTTATCCTTCCCGGAATAAACGACAGCCCTGATGACATGGATTCCCTTGCCTCCTGGCTGGCCTCCATCCGCCCGGATATCCCTCTTCATATTACCCGGTATTTTCCGCGCTATCACTGTACGCTGCCACCAACACCAGTAGAAACGCTAAAAATGTTGCAACGGACAGCCGGCCAGTATATATCCCATGTCTATGTGGGTAATGTATAGTCATCCTGCTATTCTGTTTTTGAATTGTTTTTAAATATTTTATATAGTTTTAGGTTATTATTTCTTGTTTTTTCTTCTCCATATGGTATACTAACAACAGTCTTGCAAGACGATTGCAAGATAATTGGAAAAAGGATACTACCTTCTTTCCCCCTTATTTCATTCGTTTCCGGATGAATAGTATACCCCAATACGAAACCCAATGAGTTAGGAAAAAAGCGAGACTCCCCCGTCTCGCTTTTTTCATGCAATAATAGAATGGATAATTCTGTAATATTTTAATAATCGAATAAGACAAGCGGAATATATTATGGTATAATGTAGTCAAGAAAGAGAAAGGGGTGAGTCCAATGGGTTCAGAAGAAACAGCAGCCACGTGTATGTCCGACGAAAAAGGAGAAACAAGTAATACCGTAAGAAACGCAAGCGGAACGAGAAGGCACGTAGCCTGGAGAAAGGAAATGAAACATTCGTTGGACTGTCATGTATTATCAGACACTACAGTGTTCTGACCAGCCACTCCGACCAGGGAATCTGACGAACAAGGTATTTACTACGCAAAGGCATCCGGACCGTCAAGACGGGAGATGGATACGTACTAACCGGCGGTGAAGGTATCGGTCGGAAAGCACGGATACGAAGAATCCTGTTTACACTGCAAGTGTTCGTTACAAGTACAAAAAGCAGCAGCATCTAAATCTTCGTTTACATAGATTACAACTGAATCGGTTTATGGTTTATGTAGTAAGCGAATGATTATATGTGATTTTTTTGCGAGGTTAAAGATACCAGAACCAGAATAACTCATATCGACTGCACATAAGAAAGAAACGTAAGAAAACCCGGCGGGCATATGTCGTGTGCCCGCCGGGTTCATTTTATATACAGGTACAGATGTGATTACTGCACGCTCCGCATGGTCGCTTCTTTCATCGATTTTACGTAATCATAAATATAGGGAGCCGCATCATCCCCATATTTGGCAATAATCTTGACAATGGCGCTGCCAACGATGACACCATCGGCAACGGCGCCGATTTTTTCTGCCTGTTCAGTCGTATTGATGCCGAATCCAACCGCAGCCGGAACATCCGTCACATGTTTTACGACATCAATAATTTCTTTAAGGTCTGTTTTGATTTCCGTACGCGTCCCCGTAACACCCAGGGAGGAAACGATATACAGGAATCCTTCCCCTGCCTTTGCTATTTTTTCAATCCGGTCTTTTGAAGTCGGCGCAATCATGGAAATGATGTCGATGCCATGGGCTTTTGCCGCTGCCGCACATTCATCCCGTTCTTCGTAGGGCATATCGGGGATGATGATGCCATCCATTCCCGTTTCTTCACACCGGGCAAAGAACCGGTCCGGCCCATAATGAAATACAGGGTTCAGATAGGTCAGGAATACGAGAGGAATCTGTGTTTCCCTGCGCACCTTCTTCACCAGTTCAAAAACGTCGTCTATGCGCGTACCAGCTTTCAGAGAACGCAGATCTGCTTCCTGGATGACGATGCCTTCGGCAATCGGATCAGAAAAAGGAATGCCGATTTCTATCAGATCAGCGCCAGCCTTTTCCATGGTCATAATATATTCATAGGTTTTATCAAGTGACGGATCCCCGGCAGTCAGAAATCCGATAAACGCCTTGCCATCTTTAAATGCGTTGCCAATCTTACTCATGGATGTCCCTCCCTTTATATCTTGCAATAGCCGCTACGTCCTTATCTCCCCGGCCGGACAGGCAGACGATGATGATATCGTCTTTATTCATCTTCGGTGCTATCTGCATCGCATGGTATACGGCATGGGCACTTTCGATAGCGCAGATGATACCTTCCGTACGGGCCAGATATTCAAAGGCTTCTACGGCCTGATCATCTTTGACCGGTACGTACTGGGCGCGGCCCGTTTCATGCAGGTAGGCATGTTCCGGCCCGATACCGGGATAATCGAGACCGGCCGAAATGGAATATACGGCATCGATCTGTCCATCATCATTCTGGCAGAACAGGGACTTCATGCCATGGAATATTCCGACCTTCCCTTTTGCAATCGTAGCCGCATGGAGTTTGGTATCGATGCCCTTGCCGGCAGCTTCGCAGCCAATGAGCTGAACACCTGTATCGGGAATGAAATGATAGAACATACCCATAGCATTCGATCCGCCGCCTACACAGGCCAGAACGGCCGTCGGCAATTTTCCTTCTTTTTCCAGAATCTGCTGCCGCGCTTCCTGACTGATGACAGCCTGGAAATCACGGACCATCATCGGGAACGGATGGGGGCCCATAGTCGAGCCGATGACATAGTGCGTATCATCGACGCGGCTTACCCATTCGCGCATGGCTTCATTGACCGCATCCTTGAGAACCCGAGATCCCGATGTAACGGCATGGACTTTGGCTCCCAGAAGTTCCATACGGTATACATTCAGTGCCTGGCGGATTGTATCTTCTTCCCCCATGAATACTTCACATTCCAGTCCCAGGAATGCCGCAGCCGTAGCCGTAGCTACTCCGTGCTGTCCGGCACCGGTTTCTGCTATGACCCGGGTCTTGCCCATTTTTTTTGCCAGCAGGCACTGGCCGAGGGCATTATTGATTTTGTGGGCGCCTGTATGATTCAGGTCCTCCCGTTTCAGATAAATCTTTGCTCCGCCCAGGTCCTTCGTCATCCGTTCAGCATAATACAGAAGTGATGGCCTGTTTGCATAATTGTCCAGTAAATCCTTGAGTTCTGCCTGGAACTGAGGGTCATTCTTATAATACGCATAGGCTTTATCCAGCCGCTGGATTTCATTCATCAATGTTTCCGGTATATACTGGCCGCCGAACGGGCCAAATCTTCCTGTTGTCATATTCGTTCCTCCTGCTGCATCACACTGTGTACGTGTGCCATAAATTGTTTTATTTTTTCATAATCTTTGACTCCATCCGTCTCGATTCCGCTGCTCACATCGACAGCAAACGGATGATATGCCAGTGCCTGTTCCACATTTTCCGGACGAAGCCCTCCTGCCAGGAAAAAGGGACGGTGCACGCGGGACAAGAGCGACCAGTCAAAAACCTGCCCTGTCCCGCCGGTCCCGTGATCCAGCAGAATGTAATCGGCACTGCTGCACCGGACTGCCTCCAGCTGGTCTTCCCTGTCCAGGGAAAGGGCCTGAATGACCGGTACGGAAATGATGTTTCGCAACTCCCGGATATAGTCCTCATCTTCACAGCCATGAAGCTGTACCAGCTGGATGGTTCCCTTTCTTACTAAATCGGCAATGTGATGAATGTCTTCGTTCTGGAAGACCCCTACAGCCTGGATTTCCGGTCGGAGATGATGCCGCAGGCTGGCCGCCAGTTCATCGGTTACGCGCCGTTTCTGTCCGGCAAAAACAAATCCAGCATAATCAGGCATTACCTTATTGGTCCATTCAATATCACACAACCGCTTCAGACCACAGAGCTTGACTTTTACCATATCATTCACCTGCCAGTTCAGCCAGCATGGCTTTTTTATCAGCAGCCCGCATCAGCGTTTCACCTATGAGTACGGCATCGACGCCGTGTTCCCTGAGCGTCCTCGTGTGAGCGGCCGTTTTGATTCCGCTTTCTGCCACAAACAGGATGGACGGAGGAACCATGGGCCGCAGGCGGCAGCTCGTAGAAAGAGATACGGTAAAATCTTTCAGATTGCGGTTATTGACACCAATGATACGCGCTCCGGCCGCTACAGCCCGGCGCACTTCCTGTTCATCGTGGGCTTCAACCAGGGCCGAGAGCCCCAGAGAATCGGCCAACGCAAAGAACCGCCGTAATGTGTCATCATCGAGGATGGCGCATATAAGGAGAATAGCTGCCGCCCCATTGGCCCGTGCTTCATAAATCTGGTATTCATCAATGATAAAATCTTTGCGCAGGACCGGGATAGAAACCTGGCTGGCAATATCCTTCAAATAGTCTATGCTGCCCTGAAAATAATCCCGCTCGGTCAGGCAGGAAATCGCCGCTGCCCCTGCCTCTTCATACGCTCTGGCAATAGTGACATATGGGAAATCAGGAGCAATCAGGCCTTTCGATGGCGAAGCTCTCTTGACTTCACAAATAAAGGACAGTCCATCCTGCGCCAGTGCTTTTTCAAAGGGGAAACCCTGTTTTTGCGGCGCCGACAAGGCCGTTTTTTTCATGATTTCCGGGGAAATCTGTTCTTTATCTGCTGCCAGCCGTCTGGCTACGGCAGCGGTAATATCATCCAGTATCATCGTCTGCCACCTTTACTGATTGCTGACAGCAATGCAGCGATCCAGCGTTTCCGTCGCCTTGCCGCTATCTATCAGAGAAGCCGCCAGGGCAACGCCATCGGCTATAGAAGCGGCCTTGCGGGCCACAAACAGTGCAGCTCCGGCATTGAGCAGCACGGCATTGCGTTTCGTTCCCTGAATCTTGCCTTTCAGGATATCCCGGGTAATCTGTGCGTTTTCTTCCGGTTTGCCGCCGACCAGGTCGTCCTTCGTTCCCGGCACCAGTCCGAAGTCTTCCGGCCGGATGACCGAAGTCCGGTAATATCCGTCACGCAGTTCGCAGATTGTCGTCGGACCATTCGGCGATATTTCATCGAGCTTTTCCTGTCCATAGGCGACAATAGCCCGTTTGACTCCGAGAGAATCGAGAACTTTTACCAGCGGTTCTACGAGATATTCATCGTATACGCCGAGGAGGAACATTTCCGGTCTGGCCGGGTTGGTCAGCGGCCCGAGGATATTGAATACCGTCCGGAACCCGAGCTCTTTGCGGATGGGACCGACATATTTCATGGCGGCGTGATATTTCTGGGCAAACATAAAGCAGAAATTCGTTTCCTCCAGCATCGTAAGGGCCAGATCCGGATCCTGCTGTATATTGATTCCCAATGCTTCCAGGCAATCTGCCGTACCGCATAAAGAAGAAGCGGCCCGGTTGCCGTGTTTGGCTACTTTGACACCGGCTGAAGCAATAACCATAGCGGCCGTCGTGGAAATATTGAAGGAATGGGCCCCGTCACCGCCGGTACCGACGATTTCCAGCACTTCCTTGCCCGGATGAGGAACTGGCGTCGCCAGGGAACGCATCGCTTCGGCACATCCTGAAATTTCATCGATGGTTTCTGCTTTCGTGCTCTTCGTAGAAAGAGCGGAAAGAAAAGCCGCATTCTGCGTCGGCGTCGTTTCCCCCTTCATGATTTCCAGCATGACTGTTTTGGCTTCATCGTACGTCAGGTCACCTTTGCTGACAATTTTAATAATCGCTTCTTTAATCATGATAAATCCCCCTCTGTTCTATACTGTATCAGATATGCATATTCAAAAAATTCTGTATCATAATCGGTCCCTGCGGTGTCAGGATCGATTCCGGATGGAACTGCAGGCCGTATGTCGGATAGTCCTTGTGACGTACTGCCATGATTTCCCCATCTTCTGTCCGGGCCAGCACCTGTAATTCATCAGGCAGCGTATGCGGATCCAGTGCCAGCGAATGATACCTTCCTACATCGATATGACTTCCCAGTCCGGAAAACAGCGGATCTTCCGTATTGACTTCCACAACGGACTGCTTGCCATGCATCAACTCTTTGGCGTAGGTAATCGTACCACCGTAGGCTTCACACAAGGCCTGATGGCCCAGGCAGACGCCGAGGAGCGGTACTTTTCCCGTGAAATACGTAATGGCCTGTTCACAAATCCCTGCATCAGCCGGTCTTCCCGGTCCCGGCGAAATGATGATGTGATCCGGATTCATAGCCGCAATTTCCTCTACGGTCTTTTCATCATTGCGGACCGGTGTAATGTCCGGGTCGAACTGACCCAGAAGCTGATACAGATTATACGTAAAACTATCATAATTATCGATGAGTACAATCATTGGTCTATCCCTCCATCGGCCTTTTCCAACGCGAGTACAACGGCTTTTGCCTTATTGATGCATTCCTGATGTTCCTGTTCCGGAATGCTGTCCGCTACGATACCGGCACCGGAGCAGACGAAGACATGATTCTTTTTCTTGTACGCCAGGCGGATGCCGATACAGCAGTCCATGTTTCCCGTAAAATCAATATACCCGATGGCTCCGCCGTAAACGCCCCGTTTATGGCCTTCCAGTTCATCGATGATTTCACAGGCCCGGATTTTGGGAGCCCCGGAAAGTGTCCCAGCCGGCAGCACCGAGGCAATGGCATCGACGGCCGTCTTGTCTGGCCGTATCCGGCTGTGCACAGTCGAACCAATATGCATGATATGGGAAAAGCGGAGTACATCGAGATATTTTTCCACGTGGACGCTGCCAAATTCGCTGATACGTCCCAGATCGTTCCGCCCCAGATCGACGAGCATATTATGTTCTGCCAATTCCTTGGCGTTGTGAAGTAATTCCTGTTCCAGCACCTTATCTTCTTCCGGCGTCTTTCCCCGTGGACGCGAGCCTGCCAGCGGAAAGGTAAATAAATCGCCATCTTCCAGCCGGGTCAGTGTTTCCGGAGACGATCCGGCCAGCTCGATTTCATCACCGGAAAAGAAGAACATGTACGGCGAAGGATTCAGCGTGCGCAGTACACGGTACGTATCGAGCAGACTGCCTTCGGCTTCGGCCATCATGCGGTTGGAGAGGACGACCTGGAAAATATCGCCTTCCCGGATGTATTCCTTTCCATTTTCCACCATGCGGCAATATTCGTCTTTTGTAAAAAGAGGTTTGAACTCACTTTTAAGAGAAAGGGGAATATTCCGGGCCTTTTCCCCTCTGCGGATGAGTTCTTCCATGCGCTGCAGTTCCAGCATAGCCCGGTTGTAATTTTCATCAGCCGATTCCAGCCGGACATTGACGATGAGATAAATCTGCTGTTTGAGATTATCGAATACGATGACCTTATCAAAAAGCATGAGGTCAAAATCATTGAATCCGTCATCATCTTTTGCCTGCAGTTTCAAAGATGGTTCTGCATATTTGATGAAATCATAAGCAAAATACCCGACAAGGCCGCCTGTAAATGGAGGCATACCATCAATACGCGGTGCTTTATTATCGTCCAGAATCTGGCTGATAAATGTTTCCGGATGCTGCGACCGGACCGTGACTTCCGCCCCGGTCTTGATATGGACAACGCCGTCTTTGCAATAGATGCCCATCTGCGGATCGTATCCGATAAAACTGTACCGGCTCCAGCGCTGGCTGTCTTCCATACTTTCCAGCAGATAGCAATGGGAGCTGACATTTTTGACGATGCGCAGCACTTCGACGGGAGTACGTACATCGGCATATATACTGCGGCACAAGGGTACAACCTTATAGGTGCCGGCATATTTTTTTATTTCTTCCAGACTCAGCGTTTCCATAAGAACCTCCTCTATTCAGACACCAAAAAACCGCCCCTGACAATTGTACATATTGTCAAGGACGGTTAACTTATACCGCGGTGCCACCTTGCTTCAGGATCTGACTCCTGCTCTCGACGGAATACCATCATATTCCCGGCAACTGACGTATGCCTCCACGTCGCAGAATACTCAGCATCAGCTTTTGACTGCGCCCTCAGCGGTCCATTTAACAAGCTGCTTACGGCCGGCTCTCAGCACCCCGGCTCTCTGTACGTGCACGTCATGTTTTTACTTCCGCCTCAAAGGTTTTGGGACGATGTTCATTTGATGTACCAAATCATACACCGCCATATGTCACTTGTCAAGTACCAGCGGAATATAGTAAAACGTAATACGTTTGAAAATGTGACGAACTTGTGAAATAAACAGAAGTAGAAACTCATGCTATATGAAAAAATGTGCGTGTGATTATGACAAATTCCCCTGTTCTCTTCCAGTTCATTCCCTGTGCAAGCCCTGTCTCCCATGCTATACTAAAAAAAATACTACCTGCAAGGAGGGATTTTATATGGACACAGGACTCATTCATATTTATTGCGGAGACGGCAAGGGAAAAACGACGGCATCCCTGGGACTGACCATCCGCTGTGCCGGCCGCGGCGGCAGAGTATTATTCACCCAGTTCCTCAAGGACATGGAAACGGGGGAACTGGCTTCACTGGCCCGCATCCCCGGCATTACGGTCATCCGCGGCAAGGGATTTAAAAAATTCACCTTCCAGATGACACCGGACGAACTGGCGGAAGCAAAAAAAATCCAGACCCGCATGTTCGATGAAATCGTAGACAAAGTCCGCAAGGATACGCCGGACATGCTCGTCCTCGATGAAATACTCGTCACCTGCAGCCTGGGCCTTCTCGATGAAGAAAAAGTATTGCAGTTCCTGCGCACAAAGCCGAAAAAACTGGAAGTCGTCATGACCGGCCGCAATCCTTCGCAGGCCCTCATCGACATGGCGGACTATGTATCGGAAATCTGTAAGCGCAAACACCCTTTCGATAAGGGAATCGGTGCCCGCGTCGGCATCGAAGAATAGCATAAGTCCCTATGGATTCCGACCAATCATTACCTTTTTTCAAAGCAATAGGAAATACGTGCAAAAGCCTGACCCGGCACCTCGCTGGCCAGGTTTTTCCTTATATCACCACAAAGGTCATACATATATACAAACTATATATTATTTTGTCATATTATTTCTGTTATTCATATAACTCCGCCATATTCTCATAGTTACTCCTTTTATTTTAGGAAACACTCTGTTAAAATAATGATATACACTATATGTCGGACATTTTTTGTTTTTATATATAGTCTACCTATATACCAAGGAAGTGGCAGTATGACCTTACAACAGCTTCATTACATCGTTGAGTTATCAAAGCATAATTCTATTTCAGCAGCCGCCCAGGCTTTGTTCATCGCCCAGCCCAGTCTTAGTACGGCTGTAAAAGAGCTGGAAAAAGAATTTCACATCACCATTCTGGAACGAAACCGCCACGGCATCAGTTTTACGCCGGAAGGGCTGGAATTCCTCAATTATGCCAATCATATCATCGAGCAGACGACGAGCCTGCGTGAACATTTCAGTCCTCAGCAGGAAGGAGAGAAAAAGCTGCGCCTGTCCATTTCTTCCCAGCATTATATGTTTGCCGTCGATGCCCTCACCGATTATCTGCAATCGATTATACGGAATCCCCGGTACACCATCACCTTCCGTGAAGGACGTACGTCCCAGGTCATTCAGGACGTCATCACCCAGCGCAGCCAGGTCGGTATCATCTTTATTTCCAAGATGACGCAGAAATTCATGGAACGGACACTCCGTAAGAACGGGCTGGAATTTACAGAGCTCTTTTCTTATCCGCCCTATGTATTTATGAATACGGCTCACCCGTTATCCAAATACGATGCCCTGTCTATAGAACAGCTGGCCCCGTATCCGTATATCCAGTACACCCAGGAAGAAGACTCGTATCAGTTCTCTGAAGAAATCATCATCCCCGATATCAATCCCGAACGGGCCATCAATATCACCGACCGTTCCACCTTATTCAGTGTTATCGCCTCTACCGATGCCTATACGATTGGCACGGGGATTCTGTTCCGGGCCTGGGATTACTGGCCCATCGTGTCCATTCCTATGAAAAACCCGCTGGATATCATGCGCGTCGGCTGGATCAAGTCCCAGACTACGACCTTATCATCGACGGCCCGGAATTACATCGAACAGTTAAAAAATACCCTCATCAGCCGGGGAGTGACCTTATCGGAATCAGCGGCTCCCAAAACAGAGGATTCTACAAATCCGGATCAATCATCCGATACCTGATCCGATACGGAAACACAAACAGGGAACGTAACAAAATTGATTTCAAATCATTTTGTTACGTTCCCTGTTTTTATACTATTCAGAGGCTCCCATTTTTCGGAAGCCTCTGAATAGATCAATCCTATGCTGTTATGGAGTTTGTACTTTTTTCAGCACCACTCCCAACCTGACTCTGCGGCTTCTGTTCGGCAAAGTTCCAGGGATCTTTGCGGATGAAACCATCGGAGAAAGGAACAAAAACAGAAACGATAGCAGATACGCCGAGGAGATAAATAAACCAGCAATAGGGTAATACTTCCAGCGGAGATACTCTGCCGTTGGCAAAGCCAACCATAATCAGCATCTGTGCGCCGTATGGGATGAGGCCCTGGAAGATAGAAGAGAACGTGCTCAGCAGGGCCGCACTGCGGCGGGGATCTACGTGGAACTTATAGCAGATGCGTTTGGCAACTTCGCCGTTGATAATAATAGAAACGGTGTTATTGGCCGTAGCAATATCGGTAATGGATACCAGTGCAGAGATACCCAGTTCGGCCGAATTCTTGCCTTTGATGAAACGCTGTACATTGACCAGCAGGTACGAAATCCCGCCGGCTTTATTGACCATAGCAGCCAGGCCACCGGTCAGCATGGAGAGGAAGAAGATATCCGTCATGCCCAGGAAGCCTTTATAAACAGCCTGTGCAAAAGTAAGAGCCGTCAGATCTCCATAGAAGAGTCCGATAACACCAGCCAGAACGATACCGCCGGCCAGGACCAGGAATACGTTGGCACCGGCAACAGCCGTAACCAGAACGACTACATAAGGCAGAACCTTAATGAGATTGTACGGATGGTCCCCTGTGCTGACTGCCGTTTCGGAACCACCGAAAATAATCAGAAGAATGACCGTCAGGATGGCCGGAATCAAAGTCAGCCAGAAATTCAGGCGGAATTTATCTTTCATGGCACAGCCCTGTGTACGGGTCGAGGCAATGGTCGTATCGGAAATAATGGAAAGATTATCACCGAGCATAATCCCACCCATGACACAGCCGATCATGAGAGGCAGGGGAATCCCGGCCTTTTCAGCAACAGCAACAGCGATAGGTCCGACAGCAGCCGCACTGCCGACAGATGTGCCCGTTGCCGTAGCAATGAAACCGGAAATGACGAATACGCCTGCTGCCAGGTATTCTGGCGGGATATAGGTCAGCCCCAGGTTAACCGTCGAGTCGATACCACCCATGGCTTTACAAGTAGCGGCGAAGCCACCAGCCAGCAGGTAGATGATACACATGATAATGATGTTGGAATCACCACAGCCTGCAACAAACGTTTCAAATTTTTCTTCAAAATTACCTTTAATGACAAAAAATGCAGTAATCGCGCCAATAGCGGCTGCCAGCGGAGCCGGGAACTGGTAGAATGCCATTTCCATACCGCTCATATCCAGAATAATGCCGCTGCCCAGGTATACGGCAACAAAAACGATGAATGGAATCAATGCCAACGCATTTGGCTTGGCCTGATTAGACACTTGTTCCTTTTCATCCTTAACGTCCATCTCGACTTCTTTTTCGAGTTCTTCACGCTCTTTCATATGATTTCTCCTTTCAAGTATACCAATGAAATAACAGCATCGGATTTCTGCTTTATAAAGATCTGTAGTGGCCACGTATCACAGATTCTTATACATAATTATAGTTTTGAACAATACTAATCCATAAATTGACACATATGTCCCCGTCCATCTATATACGCATATTTTTAATAATATTATCGTCATAGATGCATATGCAGTTATTGTTTTTCGTAATTCTTAACTCTATGTTTATTTTACACTACAATGTAAATTTTGTATAATACATATTCATTTTGGTTTTATATAGTTAAATTTTATATTAACTTCGTTGTATCATATCGTTGGTTATAATAAACTCAAATAGCAAACAAGCGCACAAAAGCACTCTGAATACACATCCAGAGTGCTTTTGCGCGCTTATACATCTATGGTGAAAATGGAGGTTGTTAACAGACAGAGGGGAGATACAGGGGTATTACTTTCTGTCTGCCAATTCCTTGTAGGAATCAAGACGATCTTTCATATCTTTTTCCGTACGTTCGTAGAACTGTTCCGCCTGTTCCGGGAAGACTTTCTGCAGCGATGCATACCGTACTTCTCCCAGGAGGAAGTCCTTCAGATCGCCCTTGGGATCCTTCGAATCCAGGGTGAATCCGTTCTTGCCGGCTGCTTCTACGT